>Ga0126326_1000023_pt1 | contig 110413 bp, 101 predicted proteins | sample InaspJWI67metaG_FD_94485 | JGI IMG/M metagenome (GOLD analysis project Ga0126326, IMG submission 94485) | Marine gutless worms symbiont microbial communities from Oahu, Hawaii - Inanidrilus sp. 1 OAHU.JWI-67 metaG | ecosystem: Host-associated > Annelida > Digestive system > Unclassified... | reverse complement strand
TCAATTGCGAATCTTGATTCAGAACCAATTGCGGTGCACTGGTTCTGAATACCAGAATTATTTGGATTTAAAAAAACAAACAAAACTCTCAACCAATGCAAAAACCTAACCGGAATTTGCTGAAAAATATTACAATTATTTTCGAATTAAAGCCAAAAGGCATTGCCCGCCCAATAACCGGCTGGGATATGAGCCGAGCGGAGCTTCGCTATTATAAAAAGCAAGGGAAATAAAAATGAACAAACAGGCGCCAAAAGCAAAAAACTGGATCCGATATTATGATGATGGCAACATACTTGATGAAATCACGGATGAAGCTGTCGATTTGATATTAGACGAACACCTGCGCGATGAAATTCTTTCAGGCAAGCGTAAAAGAAAACTCAAGAACGTCACAATCAAGATTGATCCGCTTCAAATTAAGGCAATTAAAAAACTCCCCACAATGAAGTCTATTCCCTATCAAACACTCATTCGAAATTGGCTCGCAGAGGGTATCAAATCGGAGATGGATTCCGTGCTAAAATAGGAATCATTCACAACCGATAGAACCGGTGGTATGAGGAAGGCCCACAAATAGGGCCGTTACTCGAAGTCACATTCTAAAAGTCAAACGAGAGCGATCAGGCCATTTCAAAAACGATCATCTTTCTCATCGCTGAATATCAGATCACTTTGCGCGCAATAGCCATCTGATTTGAATCTTGACACACCCATTTGCTTTAAGTACTATCGTGGCCCACAAACGTGAAAGCTTTGCGGTTCTACTCTCACCTTGCAAACCATCTAACCAAATATAGAAGGGATCAGTACTGGCAATGGCCGGCGTTGTCCTCAAGAAGGTACGCAAAACCTTCGGCAAGTCAGTGGCTGTGCATGATATTGACCTTGATGTCGCCCATCAGGAATTTTTAGTTCTGGTCGGGCCATCTGGATGCGGTAAAAGTACAACCCTGCGAATGATCGCGGGTCTGGAAGATGCGAACGGCGGAGAGATCTATATCGGCAGCCGACTGGTCAACGACATGGCGCCGAAAGATCGCGATGTTGCCATGGTATTCCAAAGTTACGCCCTTTATCCCTATGCCACCGTTTACGAGAATATGGCCTTTGGACTGCGCGTCCGCAGATATCCGAAAGACGAGATTCGACGTCGGGTCGAGGCGGCCGCAGCCATCTTAGGTGTTCGTGACCTGCTCGACCGGCGCCCGAAGCAGTTGTCGGGCGGACAGCGGCAGCGGGTTGCCATCGGTCGGGCGATTGTGCGTGATCCCAAGGTATTCTTGTTTGATGAACCGCTGAGCAATCTGGATGCCAAGCTGCGTGTTCAAATGCGGACCGAGATTAAAAGAATCCACCAGAAAGTCGGTACGACAATTATCTATGTAACCCACGATCAGGTGGAAGCCATGACGCTGGCTAAACGCATCGTTGTGATGAATGCCGGCAGCATTGAGCAAATCGGCTCACCCCAGGATATGTACGAGCGACCGCAAAGCGGCTTTGTGGCAGGTTTTATCGGTTCTCCTTCAATGAATTTCATTGACTGCCGCTTAATCGATGCAAACGACGGTCTGTCGGTGCAGCTCGGCGACGGCTTGACCCTGCCCATCCCGGCTGCAAGAACCAAGCGATATCGCCCTTACGTCGGACGGGAAATGACACTGGGGATTCGACCCGAGCACTGCGTCGAAAATCGCCCTCACAGCGAAGGTTCCGGCATGGCCGAAATTTCGGTTCGGATCGACGTGATTGAACCTCTGGGAATGGACACCATGATTCATTTCGAACTCGCCGGACGACAAATCTGTTCACGGGTAAATCCGTATGCCGTCAACGATGTCGGTCAAACGATGCAGCTCATGATGGACATGAACCAGATGCATCTCATAGATCCGACCACCGACAAGGTGGTGTAACATGGTCTTTGAATCTTAACCGTTTGATACGCGTCGTATCTGAGCAAAACGCAGAAGGTTGATCAAAAACGCCGCGTTCACGCGGTTGCGCCGGTTGAGTCCGTTTACCGGTTGAGCCGGTTAGTTAAACTAAACAATTCCCTTTGGCTTGCTGCGGGGAGCTTCATTAAATGATAAGACTCCCTTATTACGGAAAAAAACCAACGGGATAACCGGCAAACCGGCTAACGGGCAAACCGGCTAAACCCACTATATCAAACCTTTGACAAAAAAGGAGGTAGCAACATGTTGGGTAAATACAAAGCAATGATTTGTGTTCTCGTACTCGTATCTCTTATCTGTGTACCGGCGGCATTCGGCGCCACGACCATTAAAATCGCCTATCCCGGGTGGGACAGCAAGGAACAGGAAAAAGCTGTCACCAGCATATTTGCCGAATATGAAAAACAGAATCCCGGTGTAAAAATTGAAATCATCAGCATCCCGTTTCCCGTGATGAAGCAGAAGCTGATCGTATCGCTGCGGTCCGGCGACGCGCCGGATATGGGCTATATCGGCGGACGCTGGCTGCAGGAGATGCAGGCGGCCGGTTTTCTTTCGGATCTGACGGCCTTTGCCGCAACACTTGACAGGGATGATTTTTTCAAAGAACCCTGGACAACGGCAACGGTCGAAAACAAAATCTATGGCATCCCGGACCGGGTCGATCCCTGGATGTTTTTTTACAATGTGGACATGTTCAAGCAAGCCGGCATTGCGGAATTTCCCAAGACCATGGATGAGCTCGTGAACGTTACCAAGAAGCTGACCAAGCCCGGCCAGTACGGCTTTGGTATGGTGGGCGCCAACGACGCCACCCTGATCGGCCGTTTTCTCAACATCCTTTATGCGTTTCACGGCGATTTTTTGATGCCCGACGGCAAGCAGGCCGCAATTAACAATGCCGGCGGTGTGTCCGCCCTTCAGTTTTATGGGGATCTTTTAAACACATGGAAAGTTGCGCAACCCTCGGCCATGGGTAACAGCAACAAAGATGTGCGGCAATTGTTGCTGACCAACCAGGTGGCCATGATGATTGACGGTCCTTGGGCGCGGGGGACCTTACGCCAGATGAACCCCAATTTGAACTGGTCAGCCGGGCAGATTCCGCAGGCTGAAGGTAAGAAACCGCGCTTTATCATGAGCTCCTGGTACTACGTTATTTTTTCTCCCAGCAAAGTCAAAGATGAAAGCAAAAAATTTGCTGAGTACTGTCTGAAACCTGAAAACATGGCCCGCAGTGTCGTCACGATTCCCGGGCGCAAGTCCGCTGCCGCCATGCCGCGATTTCAGACCGAGGATTGGAAGCCGTGGGTGGCAGCCGCTCCCTACGGGGCACCGTTGCCGATTACCGACAAATTCAGTGAGATTGCAGACATTGTGGGGGTTGCGGTTCAAGAGGTGCTTTCCCAGCGTAAAACCGCTCAGGAAGCTGCCGACGACGCAGCCGCGCAGATCAATAAGCTGGTGCAGTAAAAATCAGGACCAGGTTTTCTGCGACAAAATAACCCGTTGTCCGTGGATTTTACCTCTACCACCAACAGACAACGGACAGCTCACCCCAAGCAAGATCGAACCGACATGCGTCGGTATGGTCGATCGGCGTGAATCATGGGAGCCTGCTAATGTCACATAATATCTGTATCGCCATGCTCGGCACCGGTTTTATTGCCGAATTTCGCACCCAGGTATATGCGCAGTTGAAAGGTGTGGAGGTTGTCGCCGTTTTGGGGCGGGATTCGGAACGGACCCGGAAATTCGCCGACGCCAATGGCATCGGTTTTGCCGCAATCTCTTTTGAAGAACTGTTGGACGGTGCGGAATTCGAAGCGGTGGATCTTTGTCTGCCCAATCATCTGCACATGGAAACGGCAGTCCGCGCGGCCGGCGCGGGTAAACACATCATTTGTGAAAAACCCCTCGGCCGCACGGCCGACGAAGCCAGGGCGATGCTCGATGCGGCCGAATCTGCTAATATCATTCATTGTTATGGTGAAAACCTTTTGTTTACACCCGATATGACCGAAATTTTGTCGGTCATCCAACGGGGGATCATCGGCACCCCGCTCTGGATGCGTGGGCGGGAAGGACACTTCGGCCCACATAGCCCCTGGTTTTATCAACAGAAATCATCCGGCGGCGGAGCCCTGCTGGATATGGGATGCCATGTCATCGGCGCATTTAATTTTATTAGCGGGCAGAAGGCCGAAGCGGTTTTTGCCCACACCCCAACGATCTATCATGATACGGACTGCGACGACAACGCCTTGGCGTTGATTCGATACGGCGACCGGCTGGTGGGGCAGGCCGAGGCCAGCTGGACCCAGCGCGGCGGCATGGCGGTTGATTTTGAGGTCTGGGGGGATGAAGGTATGATCACATACGATCGCTCCGGCCTTTCGCAACCCATCAAAGTTTTTTCGAAACAAAGAACCGATAAATACTTTACCGAGAAAGCCGAACACGATAAGGGCTGGCTGTTTCCGACTGTAGAGGAATATCGACGCTATGGGTATTACGACGAAATCGACCATTTTGTGAACTGTGTTCGCAACCAATCCACTCCCATGCTGACTTTTAAAGACGGCCTCGAAGTTAACCGCATCATAGATAAAGCCTACGCTTCCAGCCGGTCGGGAAAATGGGAACGCCTCGATTGAAAATCGGTTGATTTCGTGAATTTTTTCTACGTCGTTCGCGTCTTTGCGGTGATAATTCACCATGGAGATATCCCTGTGCTCAAAGGTCGCACCAAGTTTATCAAGGGTTATCTGTTTGCAACACCGCTGCTGGTGGTCCTGGCCCTTGCCGTGCTGTTTCCGGCGGTGCACAATCTCGGGATCGCTTTTTTCAAGCACAATTTCATGCGCAGTTCCTGGGAGTTCGTCGGGCTGCAAAACTTTATGAAGCTGCTGGGATCGGCATATTTCTGGAATTCATTTAAGGTGACATTGATCTGGGTCATCGGCAATGTTTGCCTGCAGCTTGTGATCGGACTTGCGATTGCCCTGGCCTTGAATTCGATCATTCATTTTCGGGGTCTTTTTACTGGTATTTTGCTCATCCCCTGGATTTCTTCATTTGTGGTCGTTGCGATCTTGTTTTTGTGGATCTATCACCCACAGCTGGGTGTACTCAATGACCTTCTGCTGCGCTTGGGATTGATCGATGCACCCATTGCCTGGCTGGCGTCTCCCAAACTGGCCCAGCTGTCCCTGATCATTGCCAATACGTGGAAGTTTTTTCCACTGGTGATGATTACCCTTTTTGCCGGTTTGCAGGACGTGTCATTAGAGTTGGTCGAGGCTGCCAGGGTTGACGGCGCCAACCGTCGCCAAACGTTCAAGATGGTGGTGTTGCCGACTATTTTGCCTGCGATTTCCACTGCGGTGCTGCTGTCGACGATCTGGGCCTATAACTCGTTTACACTGCCGATTATCATGACCGGAGGCGGACCTCTCAGGGCCACTGAAATCTTTGGGTTGTTTATCTTCAAACAGGCATTCGATGCGTTCGATTTCGGTGCGGCGGCAGCTGCGTCGATTATTTTGTTTGCTCAGATACTTCTTGTCATCGTGTTGTATCTGCGCGTCGTGGAGAGGGATTAAGATGCCGCGCCTGCTCGCCTCGCACAGAATGAGAAAAAAAATCACATTGGGTTTGGTCTATTTTTTTCTGATCTGGGTGGCGATCGTCGTTATCTTCCCCTATCTATGGATGGGGCTGACCAGCTTTAAGCCCATCGAAGAGTTTTTCACCTATCCGCTGAAGTGGTTCACCAAAAACTGGACGTTGAAGCAGTATGCGGGTGTTCTGGAAGATCCCAAGTTTCTGGCATCGCTGAAAAACAGTTTGCTTGTATCTACCCTGGTGACATTTATCAGCCTGGTGCTTTCGATCCCTGCCGCCTATGGTTTGACGCGACTGCGGGCGCCCGGCGGAAAAGGGATTCTCGTCGGAATATTGAGCTCCCAATTTTTCCCACCCATGATTTTTTTCGTCCCGTTTTATATTATTCTTTCAAATTTCAAACTTTTAAACACAATATCCGGACTGGTTTTTGCCTACCTGTCCGTCACCCTGCCGATCTGTACCTGGATGATTTCCACCACGTTCCGCAACATACCGCGTGAAATCGAGGAAGCCGCCAAGGTGGACGGTTGCGGCGATATCCGCACGATCTTTGAAGTCGTCTTGCGGATGTCAATTCCGGGTATTATCACCGCCGGTCTTTTTGCATTTGTACTTGCATGGCAGGAATATATTTTTGCACTGCTGTACACCACGACACCGGCTGCGCAAACCGCACCGGTGATTCTGTTCTTCTTTCTGGGTCAACACCAGATTGATTACGGCCGGCTGATGGCGGCAGCGATTTTACTGAGTCTGCCGATCATTGTTCCCTTCGCTGTTATGCAAAAGTATTTCAGACAGGGACGCGGTGAGGGCGGAATCAAAGGCTGACCCGAAATTAATCTTTAAGATTTAGTCGAAGCTCACCAAAATGGACATCAAAACATTTATTTATGAACAGCCACGGATTATTGACAACGTGTTCCAGACGATTCCGGCGACACTGCCGCAGATTGCGCCCGCCGACACCATTTATTTAGTCGGATCAGGTACGTCCCTGAATGCGTTATGCGCTGTTTTGCCCCTTATGAACGGGTTGCTGGAATCGCGAATTTGGATTTCCGGGCCGCTGGCATTTATGACCGCACCGATCAAAACACCCGGTGCCGATTGCCTGGTGATCATACTTTCGCAATCCGGTGCCAGCACAACCACGATCGCGGCCGTTGAGCATGCCCGGCAGTGTGGTATGCGGACGCTGACCATCACTGCCGAGAAACAAAGCCCGATTACAAAAGTTGCTGATGAGATGCTGGTCATTCCAGTCGGGCCAGAAAATGTCGGGCCCAAAACCAAGGGGTATACCGCCAGTGTATTGAGCCTGCTGTTTGTGGTGCTGGCGATAGCCGGGCGGAATTTGCAGGCACCCGGATTTTCCGGAGAACTTGCGCATTTGATTGAACAGTGCGATCCGGTGATCGGCGATCTGGCGGCTGCGCGAGCACGGACGGATTTTGTCATGGTGCTGGGCCAGGAGCGGCACATCTCCACCGCCCTGGAGGGATCATTGAAGGTTTCGGAGATGAGCGGCATTGCCGCGGCGGCGTTCGATACCGAGGAGGCCTTTCACGGCCGTTTCCACGGACTCAGCCCAGCAAGCCTGGCGCTGTTTGTGACCGCAACCACAGCGCAATTCGACATGGCATTGACCGGTGCCCGGGTGCTGTCAGACCTGGGTGTCGGTGTGCGGATTCTGAATCTCAACGCGGCATCTTCGTCTACCTACGATTTGGATTTGCCCTGGCCGCATACGGACCCATTGCCGGAGTTGGATCTGATCAGCGCTATTGTGCCGTTTCAACTGCTTGCGTGGCACCTGGCACAACAAAAAGGCGTGGTTCCGGAAAAAATGAGATATCCCAATCTTTCGCAAAAATTGCAGATCAAGACGAGCGGGGTTGTGTGATGATCATTGCCGGCCTGGATTTCGGAGGAACGGCGGTAAAGATAGGACTGATCTCCGCAGACGGAACGGTGTTGTCGAAAACAGCGGTTTCCTTTGATCAAGAAAAATCTTTCGAAGACATTGTGTACAGCGTCTGTGATTCGGTGCAGACCCTCAAAACTTCGGCGCAGGTCGAACTCGCGGCAGTGGGCATCGCAGCTCCCGGTTATGCAGAGCCAGACAGCGGCGTATTGATTGACGGCACGAATAATGTGCCGGCTTTCAAAGGCCGGTCGCTTCCCAACGCACTCACTGAGCGTCTCAAGCTGCCGGCCTTCATCGACAATGACGGCACCTGCGCGGCGTTCGGCGAACTCCTGTTTGGCGCCGGACGCCAATTCAACAACTTTGTGCTGATTACGGTCGGAACCGGAATCGGTGGTGGTGTGGTGATCGATCGCCGGGTGGTCACCGGCCGTGACGGCCTACCGCCGGAAATCGGCGCCATCTGCCTGGATCCGGACGGGTCGCTTAACTACAGCGGTATTCCCGGCACATTCGAGCGGCTGGCCTGTGCATCCGGAATCGTCGAGATCTATTGTACCGAAAGCGGCATGCAGGATAGCGACATTTCACCCCGGGATGTCTTTCAGCGGGCGGCCGCGGGGGACGAAGCGGCCGCTACCACCGTCGACCGGGTTGCCGGCTACATGGCCCAGGCCTTCGGGATCATGATCAATTTACTCAACCTGGAGGCCTGCATCATCGGCGGTGGTATTTCGGCGGCCGGACAACCGCTATTGAAAGCCGTACGCCGACATCTTCCTGTATATACCTGGCCCAAGCTATATCGCAACGCCCAAGTGCTCCTGGCACGGCTCGGCAACGATGCCGGCATGATCGGTGCGACGGCCATGGCGGCCCGGCGGTTGGATGTAATTTGATACACCCGCTAACCGCCCGACAAAGCCGGGTGCGGCGGCCGTCCACATGACCACAAGTAAAAACGAAACAAACCCCGCTCAATATCCCTGATTCGAATAATTGTGTCTAATTTTCCTCTTTTAGCGAATTCAACCACTAACCGCCAATCATTATTTTGACAATTTAGAGCTGATGGACATGTTCACAAGAGTGACCAATCGCAAGTGTCACAAATGGAAATTATGCCATCCGTTGAAGAAGTGGCAATAATTCGGAATGTTAGAGCCAGAAACGCCGAATGCTATCAAAAAGAGCAAGACTTCATCAGAAAAAATTTGCAATCAAAACCATTTCATTTTCGTCTATTCAATAAGGGCCTGAAGTTACCATCCACTTAATATTAGATCAATCTGAGAAATCGATGGCCTTTTTTCTATACCTCGCCTCCTTGAAGCGCTGTTATTAAAACGCTTTTAACAGGATGGCACTTTTCTATGAAATAATCAGTTTTCTGGCCCAAGAAGCCAGTTCATAAGGATTGCATATGTTCAGTAAAAAAGAACTGAATATGTTTTATCGCTATTGCATTTCCTTGACCGGTGACGCGCATTCTGCCGGCGATCTATTGCAAGGCTGCCTTGAAAAATATGTAAGACGAGATTCTTCAGGCATAGTGGATGTAAAGGCTTACTTTCGTCGTATGATTAGAAATCAATTTATTGATGATCGAAGAAAAGAGGGAAATAAACAACTCGACGAATTGGATGAAGAAAACACGGTTATTCCGATAGACTCGAGATCCCTCGATGACATCATCGTCGAGCGCGAAATGGTGGAAATTATCCTGAATTCGCTGACTCCTAGTGAACGGGAAATTTTATTTCTCTGGGCAGTTGAAGGTTTTACCATTCAAGATATCGCCAATGACTTAGGTATCCCCAAGGGCACTTTATTATCAAAACTGCATCGGTTGAAAATAAGAATAAAAAAAGAGTTTGGTGCTAATAGAAAAATTGGGGGGACAATATGAATCATAGATTAAAGGAAATTCTCAAAGAATATTATACGAAGCAAAGTCTTTCCACTACCCAGTTGCGCCAAATGCAGAATATCCAAAAAAGTCTGGATTCACTATATAGTCGCAAGCGCACATCTCGTAATCATTGGGCAATTGCGGTCATGGCAGTCGTGATACTATTCGGGTCATATATTTTTTACAATACAACGCGCCACCGTACATACGTTGCAGAACTGATCAGTGAGATAGCATATAATCACAATAAAAATCTGAAGATGGAAATCAAATCGAATTCACTTAAAGAGATTGCATCTTACCTGTCCCGGCTCGACTTTCCCTTGATCCATCCTGCACGGCTTCCCCAGGATAATTGGGAAATGATCGGGGGACGCTATTGCTCACTAAAAGGTCAGTTTGCGGCACAATTAAAGCTCCGAAATAAATTGAACCAAAAAAGTTATACCCTTTATCAAATTGAAAAGCCATATGGCATCAAAAATATTGCCGATTTTTCGGAACATTTTGCAAAAGGCGTGAAAGTGAATTTGTGGCTTGAACGGGGCCTGATCCTTGCTTTGGCTGGAGGTGATAAATGAATCCGATTTGGTACGTTATCAAAAAGTTTTATCCGAAGCTGTTAGGGTTGAATGTGGCCGTATTGGGAGTCATGGTGGTATCGGTTATTTGCGGCTGGGCATCGACGGATCAATCAACCGGGCACACGTTCGGTACGCCACCGGGAGTTGAAAAGTTTAACGCGGATCTTTTGCGCAAATTTGAAAAGATGAAAGAACTGCGCGGTAAAGACTATCAGCCCAGGACCAAACACAAGCGAGCCGACGGCTGGGCCAATTACACGAACCGCCTTTTTCTTGAATCGAGTCCTTATCTTATCCAGCATGCCCATAATCCGGTCAACTGGTATCCCTGGGGCGATGAGGCATTTGACACGGCTAAAAAGTTGAATCGCCCCGTACTTCTCAGCATCGGGTACTCGACCTGCCACTGGTGCCATGTGATGGAAGAGGAGTCGTATGAAGATGAGGAAATTGCTCAGTATTTGAATGAAAATTATATAATCATAAAGGTCGATCGTGAAGAACGGCCGGATATTGACAGCATCTACATGAGTGCGGTTCAGGCCATTACCGGCAGTGGAGGATGGCCCCTGAATGTCTGGCTGACTCCGGATAAAAAACCCTTTTACGGCGGCACTTATTTCCCGGCACGAGACGGCGACCGGGGAGCAAGAGTAGGGTTTCTAACCCTGGTGAAAAAGCTCAAGGAGATTTACGATACCGAACACGATAAGGTAGAAAGATCGAGTCAACAACTTACACAATTCATTCAGAAAAGGCTTCGCCCTCAATCCGGCGATCGCCTGCGCGGGGAGGGTCCCATACACCGGGCCATGGCGCATTACAAGGACTCCTTTGATGCGGAGTATGGTGGAATTGCGCGTGCTCCCAAATTTCCGAGCAGTTTGCCTGTCCGACTTCTCTTCCGGTACTACCGCCGAACCGGAGATGAGCAGATCCTGCGCATGGCCGAAACAACTCTCGCAAAAATGGCCTCCGGCGGGATCTATGACCACGCAGGTGGTGGCTTTCACCGTTATGCAACGGACCGTCAGTGGCTTGTCCCCCATTTCGAAAAAATGCTTTATGACAACGCCCTGCTGATCATGGCGTATCTCGAGGGGTATCAGGTTGCAGGGGATGAATCGTTCAAACGGATTGCCGAAGAAATTCTCCGCTATGTAAAGCGGGATATGACCTCGCCCAAAAGAGCCTTCTATTCGGCAACAGATGCCGACAGCCTGACACCTGGAGGGCATCGAGAGGAAGGCTATTTTTTCACCTGGACCCCGGAGGAACTCGATAGGGTGCTGGGAAAAGACCGGTCCACGGTAATTAGAGCGTATTATGCGGTGAGTTCTGCCGGTAATTTTGAGGGACGTAATATTTTGCATACCCCCAAAATAGCCTCAGAAGTCGCCAAATCCCTCAAAATTCCGACAGCCCGGCTACGGAGCATGGTTGAAGAGTCCAACGAACTTCTCTACCAGCATCGAAATCGGCGGGAACCTCCGTTGCGAGACGAAAAAGTTTTAACCGCCTGGAATGGATTGATGATTTCAGCCCATGCCCGTGCAGGGCTTGTCCTCGGAGACCCGATCTATACAGAGCGCGCAATCAAGGCGGCTGATTTTATCTTGAAACACCTGTATATTCAGAACCGACTGTACCGCAGTTATAAAGACACTCAGGCGAAACAACTGGCATTTTTGGATGACTATGCGTTTTTTATTGCCGCGCTCATCGATCTTTACGAAGCCTCAAATAATATCATGTGGTTGAAAAAAGCCATAGAACTCGATGGGATTTTGGAAAAATACCATGCGGACGATGAAAATGGCGGATTTTTCATGACTGGCAGCGACCACGAAGCGTTAATCGTTCGGGAAAAACCCGGCTACGATGGTGCCGAGCCTTCCGGAAATTCGGTGGCCGTCTTAAACCTGTTACGGCTGGGAGAATTCACCTTTAAAGACGAATATCGAATACGTGCGCAAAAAGCCTTAACATCCTTTTTGGGAAGTCCAGATATTAATCCGCTGGCATATTCCGAGATGTTGATTGCCTTGGATTTCTTCCTGGATAGCCCCAAAGAGATTGTCATCGTAACCCCCGAAGGGAAACCAAAAGAGCGAGAAGCATTTTTGCGGGCGTTTCGTAAGCAATTTGTTCCGAATCGAGTTTTGATAGTTGTGACCGAGGGTAAAGAACTGGAATCTCACGCCAGGGTTATACCCCTTATTCAAGGGAAACACGCGTTAAACGGTAAAACGACCGCTTATGTGTGTGAGAAAGCATATTGTAAACTTCCCGCATTAGATCCGGCGCTATTTTCACAGCAGATCGGCGAGGTGCTCAAACTGAAGGGTGAGCCCAAATTATGAGCGAGCTGTTAGGATATAGTTTACTGGCCTTTGGGGCAGGCCTATTATTGAATTTTGTCCCTTGCGTGCTTCCGGTTATTCCAGTCAAAATTCGGATAGTTTTACGTGAAATAAAAGGGGATACTCGTTCAAGGATTCTTGCTGCGGTTTCATTACTCGCAGGTTCAATGAGTTTTTTCCTTATTTTAGGCAGTGCCACCGCCTATCTGGAGCTTGCCTGGGGTGACTTATTTCGATCTAAGATTTTTTTAGCCGGACTAACCGGCTTTTTATTGTTTGCGGGAATCGCCACATTAGCCCACTGGAGTGTCCGCCTGCCGCGACTCATCTATCGGATTCCTATTTATCGGTATTCGGGTGCCTTTTTCACCGATGCCCTTGCCGGTATCCTTTCAACTCCATGTTCCGGTCCATTTCTAGGATCGGTTTTGGCATACTCCCTAACACAACCACACGGTGTTATCATACTGATATTCACCTGGATCGGTCTGGGTTTGGCGATGCCCTACATTGTTTTATTACTATGGCCCGGACTGATGGATCGCTTATCATTTTCAGGTGCCTGGACCATTTGGGTAAAACAAATTTTAGGGTTTATCTTGATTGCAGGGGCGGTTTTCTTTGGGCGGGTGTTTTTGCATGAAGGTTTACACCCGGTGTTATGGTTGCTTTTTTATATAATGCTGCTCATATGGGCCATATTTGCCTTTAGACGTTCTGCCGGATGGTGGGGAAGAATATTCTCTTTGGGCACCGTAACAACTATTTTGTTTCTGGTGGTTTTGGCAGTAGCGGCCAAGCAACTCAAATGGCAGGAATTTTCTCCGCATTCGTTGCACAATTCCTTGGCAGCACGGCAGCCAGTATTAATCGAATTCACTGCGAAATGGTGTTTGAACTGCGAAGTTTTAAAGAAAACTACTTACGAAGATAAAAGTGTAGTCAGGGCAGCATCAAAAGCAAAGCTGATACCTTTGCGTGTTGATATGACCGATTATAATGAAAGCCATAGATTGCTGCTGGGAAAATATGGCGGCACGGCTCTACCCTTTGCCGTTATAATCTCCAGTGACGGAAAAGTGGCGCATCGGTTTCAAGGCATGTTTTCAGCGAAAACGCTGGAGAAGGCTATTCGCCAATTAAGATAGTGGCGTAAATAAGCATGAGCGATGCTTTTATTAAATAATCAGTTCGGCTGGGATAGTTGAGGAAAATCAAATGAAACTTAAAAAGCAGATCACAATCAAAACCGTAATTTTTACCATTGCACTTATGATGGGCACTATATCGTTTTTATTTGGTGGATTTATTGATTTGAAAACGCCATTGGGAGTTCCGACGGCATCGGCTAGAAACCAATATGGCATACTGGGTCAGCCGGCGCCGGAGCTGAATCTGTCCGACTGGATTGACGGCAATGGAAATAAGACCGAATCAATCCGGCTAAGCGACTACCGGGGCAAAGTGGTTTACCTTTATTTTTTTCAGGACTGGTGACCGGGCTGTCAAAGGGTTGGGTTCCCAACCCTCAAAAAGCTCCCTGAGAAATTTAAAAAATCCGATGACGTCAAGTTTGTGGGAGTTCAAACGGTATTTGAAGGATACCGTACGAATACGAAAGATAAGCTTCGGAAAAACCAGCTCAAATATGATCTGAAGATCCCCATGGCGCATGCAGCCGGCAATCCTCAATCCCATACCATTCCGGACATAATGAGAAAATACAGGTCAGGTGGAACACCCTGGACAGTTATTATCGATCCAGCGGGAACGGTCGTTTACAATCAATTTCATATCGATGCAAATCTCGCTGCCGAATTTATAAAAGAAATGCTGAAAATGTAGTAGCAGTCATAGATTGAAAATCAATTTTGATATACGCGACCTGTTCTATTGCATAGCAAATTCAACCACAAAAGCCAGGCAACAAAAACCCGCTGCACCCGCCAGTGCGATCCAGTCCCGGATGCGAATCGAAAATTGCGGTTGCGTGCGATTTTCCGTATAGCCTCGGGCTTCCATGGCAAGCGCCAGGCGATCGGCCGATTCAAAGGTCCTGCGAATAAAAGGAATGACGAACTTGGTCAGACGATAGATTGGATTTTTTCTATTCTCGACCGCCCGGGCTCGCTGGGCAGCCATGGTTTCGCCGGCTTGTGCGAATATGGTCGGCACAAATCGCAGGAGCAGTCCGATCATGGTACCGATTCGCGCCGCAGGCAGAAAAGGAACCGGTTTTAAAAACCACTCGACGGCAGCTTTGATATCCACCGGCCGGGTGGTTGCCACAAACGGTAGACCGAGCAGAACAATCAGTAGCATGCGCCACACGATCAATGCAGCTTCGTGCAGTCCTTCTTTAGATATTGTCAGCCATTTCAGCGTAAGGATCGGAGTCCCCGGGGTCGAAAGGGCCCGGGCCACAAACACGGCCGCCAGCAGTAACAATAAGAATCGCAGTTCCCCCAAAGTCGCTTTAAAGGGCAAGCGCAGACGCACAATCAACATCATCTGCCCGATGGTTATCAGGCCCAGAAATGCCATTGGGGCTTTTAAAACCGTCAGGCTCATCAATATCAGTACAATAAATTTTACACGCACATCCAGATGATGCGCCAGGGTGTTGCCGGGACGATAATGAAAGGCCGTTAATTGAGCCATGACTCAGCCTCCATCCCCAGTCGTGATGCACAGGGCTGCCTGACGCCGAACGCTTCGACGTCGCTCAAAATCTGCTCCGGCATTCCCTCTCTGACAATCTGGCCGCGCTCCAGAATGATCAGGCGGTCGGCATAAAATACAATTTTTTCCAGATCATGGGTGGTAATCAGGATGGTATGGCCGTCTTGCTTCAGCTTTATAATTTCCTGCAAAACCTGCCGCGTACCGGGGTAGTCGAGGCTGGCAAACGGCTCATCAAATGCCACTATTTTCGGCTGCATGGCAAGAATACCGGCAATGGCCAGCCGGCGTTTCTCACCGCCGGACAATAGGTGGGGCGGCTGGTCGGACAAATCCGTAAGGCCGACGGTGGCCAGGGCAGCGGCGACTCTTTTATTAACTTCGGCTGCATCCAGTCGCAGGTTTTCCGGTCCGAAAGCAACATCCGTGGAGACTGTTTCCCCGACGATCTGACTGTCAGGGTCCTGGAACACCATGCCGACCAACTGTCGTGCACGTTGTACATTCCTGGAGACTGACACGCCGTCAATCGTTACCCTTCCCTGGTACGGTAGCAAAAGTCCGTTCAAATGCCTCAACAGAGTGGTTTTGCCTGAGCCGTTGCGACCGGCAATGACAACCAGAGAGCCTTTATGGATGGATATATTTACCCGATCTAAAGCCAGGGTACCGTCCGGGAAACGGCAACTCAGATTTTCAATTTCAATGATGTCCATAAACCAGTTCCGTGATAAAATTGCTACGCGATTTTATGTAGCTATTGATCAGCCACAAAGGTTTTTTGCCCGTGTAATATCGGTCGTACAGCTTTGGCAATCGGTACGGCAACGGCAATTTTAATAGCATCTCCGATTAAAAACGGAAACATACCGACCGCCAGGGTCTTTGGCCATGACATTCCGGTCAACACTTTTAACCAGGTGACACCGCAGGCGTATAGAATAACTGATCCGAGTACCATCGCGATTACATCCCACAGGATCCGTTGGCCGGACTTTTCAGAAATAACCCCGATCACGTAAACGGCCGGCAGATAACCCAGCAAATAGCCGCCGGTGGGACCCACAGTCCGTCCGATGCCCCCCTGACCGCCGGCAAATACCGGCAGGCCGCAGGCACCGGCCAAAAGATAGATTCCGATACTGGCCAGTGCCCACCGGCTGCCCAGCAACAAACCGGCAAGCATAACAAAAAGGTTTTGTAGAACGATGGGAACCGGACCGATCGGAATGGCGATAAATGCCCCGACGGCGGTAAGTGCAGCAAACATAGCCGCGTATACAGTCATACGTAGTGAATCAGATGATTTCATGATAATTGTTTATTTAATTACGTAAATCTTTGATGGTGACAACTAGAGATGAAAACAATCTCCGTATAAAACGGTTTTGAGTGATCCGTCGGACAGCCGGAGAATAAGCGAACCGTTCTCATCCACATCGACAGCTTCGCCTTCGAGTTCTTCGTGAAGGGTAACGATTTTCACATGCCGTTTGAGGGTAACCGTATATCGTTTCCACTCGGCAATCACATCTTCAAAACCCGGCTCAGCCAGGCTGTTTTCAAACGCATCCAAAAAACGCGCAAGCAAATTTTTCCTGGAAACCCTGCGGTCAAGGATCTTTTTCAGGGACACGGCACCGAGCTCACGCGCTGACGGATCATTGTTGACGTTTATCCCCACACCGACATTGATATAAGTTACGCGATCGGCCTCAGCTTCCATTTCCGACAGCATACCGGAAATTTTTTTATCACCCACCAGCACATCATTGGGCCATTTGACCGCTGCCGGCACACCGAATGCAGATTCCAGGACCCGGGCCAGAGTCAGCGAAGCGCATAGATTTATTCGCGGGCTGAACACCGGCGGTATCAGCGGCCGTAAAACGACCGTGAAATACAGACCGCCGCTGTCCGAAAGCCAGCGGCGTTTCAAACGTCCCCGGCCCTGGCGCTGGCGATCGGCGATGATGATCGAAAAGTGCGGACAGCCTTTGCGAGCCATATCCCGAGCGATTTCCATCGTCGAATTCACCTGCTTGAAATAGTGAATATGATCTTCCCTTTCCGGAAATTCCCATGGATGGAGGGCATCGATATCACCATCAAGCTGATACCCTTTGGCAGTTGCCTGGATGTAATAGCCATGCTGTTGAAGTTGGTGAATGTGTTTCCAGATCGAAACTCGCGATATCCCCCAGCTGGTCGCTTAATGACGCACCGGAAACGACACCCTTTTCAGCGCGCAGTATTTTCAGTATCTCGCCTTTTGAACCCACAACTCATCCTTTGGTTAACCCAAAAATATTGGAGGTTAACGAAATGAATCTGACGTGTCAATCAATAATTTATCGTCGGACAATACAAAAGGAGTAAATTATGTTTAGAGATATCCAGGCGGGAAGCAGAGGGTGATATTTTTGGACTTTTATCAGATTATTCTGACAATATGCGGCCGATATTCTTTTTTTTCGGCCAGGCGGTTGCCGGTGAATCGAATAAGGACAAACGAAATTATAAAACAGGAAATGCCTAAGGCAGCTGAAAGTCCGGAAGGATTCAAATCGAGAAGCGGTGCTAGGTTCTGGCCGATCACGGCCCCGACCAGCATCAGCAAAATGGGAAAAATATAGAGCAGAAACGACACTTTAAGGACGGTCGAGGATTTTATGCTGAGCAGAATCTGATCCCCGACTCTGGCACCTACATCGTTGATGGCCTCCACCTCCATTTCATTGCCGTCACCTGACAGGTGACAAGATTTCTGGGAGGCTCAGCCTTTGCAGGCGCCGGTCCTGGCAGTCTTAACCCAGGCAATATTGTCGGAAATCCTGGTGACGATTCCTCTTTCGGTAGCCATATATCATTAGTGACACCGGAGCCACCTTCACAGGTGCACCGGGTGATGGTTTCAGGGGCTACAGATCGGCGGTAAAGCGCCTGCGCCTTATCCCGCCTTCTGCATCTGCTGCGTCTGCTGGTAACAGATCAAACCGCATTGGAGACATCTGTCGGCTTCTCTGCGGGCGGTGGATTCATCAAAACCCAGCTCGACTTCACTGCACTCCAGCTGCTGCTCTTGGCTGCAGATCGGCATGATCTGACGATTGGTTTCCGCGACATTCTCGACATGATCGACGTTTTGGATAGTGGCTCGGGGATGGGCCACGTTTTCGGGCAGATCCAGCGTTATGTCATACATGACTTCATGCACGGATGCGGCGGCTCGCCGACCGGCACCGATGGCTTTGATGGCAGCACTGTAGTCGGTGAATACATCGCCTCTGGCGAACAACCCTTTTTCGGTGTAAAATGCCGGTGCCTTGTAGGGATCAATGCCTTCCCACTGCAGCGCCGATTCGGGAGTTTTGCCGGTTTTCTCTTCTGATTCATCCAGTTCGGTTTTCTGCTTTGCAAAGATAAGCTCTGGAAATCGTCCCGTAGCCAGAATCAACATTCTGGCCGGAATTTTCGCGGTTTCCTTCGTATCCAGGGCGATCCTTTCAACAGCGGTCAAAGCGTTATTTTCGCCATACAGGCGACGGATGCCGGTTTTGAAAACAATATTGACATCTTCTGCAGTCAGGCTTTCAATGTCCGCATCGCTGATCTGGCTGTCATCCTTTGGCTCTCTAAAAAGAATGGTAATCTTTTCAATGCCCTGGGCCCGGCACAATCTAGCGGCTTCAACCGCCAGCTTGCCGCCGCCATAGATAACGACATCTTGCTGTAATTCGATGCGAGTATCATCCGCCTGGGCGTTTCTGACGAAATCCAACAGTAAATAAGTCCCCGGAACGGGCGACTCAACTTCATGGGCTGCGCCGCGAGCCAATCGACTGTCCCAACCGCCCGAAGCCAGGAGCACTGCTTCAAATCCGTTTCGTAAAAGAGAGTCAATGGTAATATCCTTACCCAGTGCTTTTTGGGTTTCCACCCTCACCCCCATCTCCAGGATGCCATCGATATCCCAATCCAGTATATCCTCGGGCAGACGGTATTTTGCAATTGCACTTCGCAGCAAGCCGCCCGGCCGGGGCGCAGCTTCATAGACGACCGACTCATGCCCCAAACGGGCCAGGAAAAACGCTGAGGACAGTCCCTCCACACCGCCACCTACAACCGCAACCTTGCGCCCTGTGGGCGGCGCCTTGTAGGGGAGAATTCGCTCACCTTTCTCCTTTTCATAATCGGCCGCGTAGCGCTTCAAAAAATTGATGGCCACCGGTTCATCGACATATTGACGTCGACACTCCAGCTCACAGGGTCTGGGACAGATTCTGCCTATAACAGCGGGAAAAGGATTACGCTCTTTGATCACCTGCACTGCGCGATGATGCTCGCCCATGGAGATCTGCCGTATGTATTCGCAAATATTAATGCCGGCCGGACAGGCTCTCTGGCATGGGGTGGTGCACTCATCAATGGTGTACTCTTTCAGAATCCGTCGGGTGACCGAAGAAAGGTTGATAATATTTTTAGGGCATACCCTCTCGCAGGTACCGCAGCCGGTGCATTTCACTTCGTCTACCACCGGCAATCCCTGGGGGCCCATGGTAATGGCATCAAAGGGACAGGCTCGGGCACAGGTGCCGAGCCCTACACAACCGATGGTACACACTTTCATACCACCGCTCAACAGCACTGCGGCCCGACAATCGTTCATGCCGTCATAGACGAATTTGGTGTCTGCGTCGGCAACCCCGTATGTGCATCCCGGACGGGCAATATCAGGTTCTTTGGCTTCGACGGAGACGCCTAAAATGGCTGCAATTTCCTGGGCCACTTCTTCTCCGGCCACGACACAGGAATTCGGTGCCGCCCTGCCGGCCACAATCGCTTCCGCATTGGGGCTGCAGCCGGGAAGCCCGCACCCGCCGCAATTGGCGCCCGGCAAAGCATCGTCGACCGCCAGAATTTTCGGATCGACATAGACATAGAAGATTTTAGAAGCCACCGCCAGACAGGCGCCGATAAACAGCCCCAGTCCACCCATCATGTAAAGCGCATCAAACATTTTAAAACTCCGTTTCAGCTTCTCTGGTGTGATCAGATTCAGATGTATGAACAGTTCGATCCAAAACGTTGAATACTTTGTTTGGAGAATATTTTCAATGAATATCTGACAACCGGCAATAGGAATTATTTCATTCCCTTGCGCGTTACCAGGACCCATCCAATCCTCTTAAACCATTCATATAAAGCTTCCCGCTGGCTACGAACAGGGAATGACTGGTCACCATCGTCGGTAAGTTATAAGACCGCGCCAGCTCTATAGCGCTATCATCCGGCTTCTTGCCTCTAACAAAAACCACCGCGGCGACTTCGGCAACTTTAGCGGTTCGTATCACCTCGTCGGCGGTAGAGCCCGTTAGAATAACCGCATCTTTGGTTGCGGCAGCCAAAAAGGCTGCCATGATATCCGCCCCGCCGGCGCCAACGACAGTATGATCCAGCCGATCCTGTCCGGTCAGCACCTCAGCATTCAGAATCTCCTGCACCTCGTATACTTTCATTTGAATAATTTCCTAGATATAATTATACTAGTGAAGCTGCACCTCAAACCGAAGAGCCGTTCGACCTTGTCATTTGACCCTGAGGCCCTCGAAGGGAGGCTCACGACAGGTTGGTGGCGTAAATGTCCGACTGCTTGAGGCGAGCCGATGCTAGATGCTTGATGCTAGATTCTGGATAAAACAAAAAATTCCTCTTGAATCCAGTATCCAAAGACCAGCATCCAGTATCTTTTCGCACTTGGAACCATGTTTGATACCAAAATTTGACCTAAATTTTAAAATCTTGGCTTATATAGACACCTAATAGGAATAATCCCCCGAATAGATCGGATAAATCATGGTTTCAAATTGTTGTAGATACAAAATTTGAGCGGCTTGTAACCAATTATGATAGTTGCAATTTACATCACAATAATCTGAAAATGTCAACGGCGGCTTCTTTGGCCGCAGTGATAAATTGCCTACTTGACTGCAAATCGCTCCTGCACTATAAAGCGACGATCCGGTTTGATTAACGAGCGTCACAAGGAGCTGGGAATGGATTCATACAAACGCAAGGTAACCGAGACCGCGAAATATCTGTCAACCCGCATTGGCACCGGACCCGAAATCGGACTTTTAACCGGAACCGGCCTTGGTGATATTGCCGGATCGATTGAAATTACGAACTCCTTTGCCTACCAGGATCTTCCCCACTTTCCGGTCTCCACCGTGCAAAGCCATACCGGAAGGTTGCTGTTCGGTCGTATCAAGCAGCGACCGGTGATCGTCATGTAGGGGCGCATTCATCTTTATGAAGGATATTCGTCGCGGGAAGTTACCTTTCCCATTCGGGTAATGCAGGAGCTCGGCGTCCAATCACTGATATTGACCAATGCGGCCGGAGGACTTAATCTGACTTTTACTACCGGCGATATCATGATCATCCGCGACCACATCAATCTGACGGGCGCCAATCCACTTGTGGGACCCAATGAAGAAAGTTGGGGGGTGCGCTTCCCGGACATGACCCGAGCCTATGATGCCACTCTCGCGGCTCTGGCTGAAAATGCCGGTCGCGAAAACCAGCTCAACCTCAAGTCCGGTGTATATGTCGGTCTCAAGGGGCCATCGCTCGAAACGCCCGCAGAGATACGATTTTTAAAAACAATTGGCGCTGACGCGGTTGGTTTATCCACCGTACAAGAGGTGATAGCGGCGGTGCATGCTGGAATGAAGGTGCTGGGCCTGTCGACTATCACCAACATCAACGACCCGGACAAGCCGGCTCCGGCAACTGTGGAAGAAATCATCGCCGTGGCAGAAGCGGCTGCACCAAAACTTGAGTCTATAATTTGTTACTTAGTGGAGCATATCGATGACGAAAAACTCAGCTGATCTATTGATTACAAACGGAATTGTCCTGCAGATGGATGCGGAAAACACCCGGATTCAAAACGGTGCCGTGGCGGTAGTGAAAGACAAAATTGTTGCGGTTGGCACCAGAGACGAATTTGCAAACTGGAACGCAGTACGGGTGATCGATGCCGAGGGCGGCATCATTATGCCGGGTCTGGTAAATGCCCACACCCATGCCGCGATGACCTGTTTCAGGGGCCTGGCGGACGATCTTCCGCTGATGACCTGGCTCAATGAGCACATTTTCCCGGCCGAATCCAGGCTTGATGAAGAAACAGTCTACCGCGGCAGTCTCCTGGCCTGCGCCGAAATGATCCGATCCGGTACGACCTGTTTCTGTGACATGTATCTATTTGAAGGCGCAGTGGCGCGCGCCGCGCATACAGCCGGTGTCCGGGCGGTCGTGGGAGAAGTTCTGTACGATTTCCCCTCCCCCAACTATGGCGAAATTGTGCAGGGATTTGCCTATACGGAAAAACTGATTGAAAAGTGGCGGGATGATCCGCTGATTACGATTGCCGTGGAACCGCACTCCCCTTACCTTTGTGCTCCCGATCTATTAAAGCAAGCATCCGAACAGGCCCGGCGCCACCAAATTCCGCTGATCATTCATCTGTCCGAAACGCAGAGCGAGGTGGAGGGAATAAAAGAAAAGTACGGGCGGACGCCGGTTGGCTTTCTGGATGATCAGGGTGTTCTGGCACCCAACCTGCTGGCCTGCCACTGTGTGGTCCTGAACGATGACGATATCAGCCTGCTCAAGGATCATGATGTGAAAGTAGCCCATAATCCTGAGAGCAATATGAAGCTCGCATCCGGGGTCGCCCCCGTACCGAAAATGCTGGACAAGGGCATCTGTGTCGCATTGGGTACAGATGGGTGTGCCAGCAACAACAACCTGGATATTTTTCTGGAGATGGACACGGCCGCAAAACTGCATAAAGTCGATACGCTCGATCCTACCGTCATGGATGCGACCACGGTGCTGCGCATGAGCACGATTGACGGCGCCAGGGCTTTGGGACTCGATCATGAAATCGGTTCCCTGGAACCTGGAAAAGCCGCGGATATCATCGTCATCGACACTCGCAAACCGCATCTAACGCCGATGTACAACCCAGTCTCGCACCTGGTTTACGCCGCTCGGGGCAGTGATGTCGCTTATTCGGTCATCAATGGCAACGAGGTTATGAATAAGGGAAAATTCTCATCCCTCGACGAAGTCAAGGTGATGGCCGATGTCGAAGAAATTGCCGAAGAGATCCGTAAAGCAAACGGCACGACCGAGCTTTGATTTGTTGCATCCCCGGCATTATATTTTTCTTTAACAGTTTTATTCCGCGCGGACCGGATTGAGGCAAAGCTTCGAAAAGTAAAAAATCCAGTCCCGGAGTACCCGGCTTTGAAACCTCCCCAGCTTCCGGCTCGTAGAGCCTACAGCTCGGAGAGAGGGTTGGAGTTTGCCTGTTGACGTCAAATGGAATGATGGAAAGGTGGAATAATGGAATGATGGGTCTAAAAATGGAAATTATCTTGATTTTAATCTCTATTTAGAAAAATGTTCTAAAAATGATCGTACCCTTATGAACCCACTATTCCAACATTCCAGTGTTCCATCTCCCCAAGACTTTTGTTTATGGCATAGCCGATTGCCACTGACCTGGCCCAGAGAATCAAGATTGCTATGTCAGATTAAAGCGCCAAATATATTCACCAACTTCCAGAACCCATAGAGCTGCTCTCTGAGACCATGCGATATGATATCGTCATCCATGGCGGCACCATCGTTACCGTCAATGCGGATTTTGAAATCATTGCCGACGGTTTGATTTGCATAAAAGATCGCCGATTGGCGCGGGTGGAAGCTCGATCGGCATCAGCACCGTTGCCGCAGGCAGACAAAACCGTCGATGCCAAGGGGATGATCGTATTACCGGGGCTGGTAAACGCCCATACGCATATGCCCATGACCCTTTTCCGTGGTTTGGCCGACGATCTGCCCCTGCAGCAATGGCTGCAGGAGCATATTTTCCCGGCCGAGGCAACGCACATCAATTCCGAATCGGTGCAACTCGGAACCTCTCTGGCCTGTGCCGAAATGATCCTTTCCGGAACCACCACCTGCTGTGACGGCTATTTTCTGGAAGGTGATGTTGCCACTGCGGTCAATAATTGCGGCGTACGGGCCGTCCTGGGGCATGGTGTCATCGACTTTCCGGCGCCAGGCATTACGGACCCGGCCGAAAATATCAGGATTGCGGCAAGGTTTGCGGAAATGTGGCTGGCGGAATCCTCGCTGATCAGGCCGTCTATTTTCTGCCACTCGCCTTACACTTGTTCGGCAAAAACCTTGCAGGCTGCCAAAAAGGCGGCCGATGAAAATAGCTTGCTCTTTCAAATCCATGTGGCCGAAACCCGCAATGAACAGAACCTGATTCAATCCGATCACATTACCAGTCCCGTTCAATACCTGGATCAACTGGAAATTATCGACACCAATACCCTCTTGGTGCATGGCGTCTGGCTGGATGAAACCGATATCGACATTATTGTGCAGCGCGGTGCGTCCGTGGTGCATAACCCTGAAAGTAACATGAAGCTGGCGGCGGGCATCGCACCGGTGCCGGAACTACTGGATGCCGGTGTTGTCTTAGGCCTCGGCACGGACGGGTGTGCAAGCAATAACAATCTTGATCTCTTCCAGACAATGGACATCGCCGCCAAACTTCACAAGGTGCGCAAATTGGATCCGACAACGGTTGATGCCGACTGTGTGCTTACCATGGCCACGCTGGGCGGCGCCAGAGCCATCGGTCTGGATGAAGAAATCGGATCGCTGGAAATCGGAAAAAAAGCGGATCTGATCATGCTCAACGCCCGACAACCGCACCTTGTCCCACTGTATCACCCGGTTTCTCACATCGTCTATTCCGCCCGGGGCAGCGACGTCACAACGGTCATCATTGACGGTCGTTTTGTCCTAGAAGACGGGCGACTGCTGACCATCAATCTTAACGAGGTGCTTGAAAACACAATTGAACTGACAAAAAACATTGCTACCAAGGATGCCGACCGATGAATCTTAGTGAGATTATAACTGTTGCGCGGGGTGATTCACCCGCCGATTTAGTGCTGACCAATGCGCGTATCATAGACGTATTCAGCGGTGAGATTTTGCCGGGTAATATTGCGATTAAAAGCGGTTATATTGCTGGAATCGGTGCGTATCACGCGGCTGATACTATCGATCTCGGCAACCGGATCGTGGCACCGGGATTTATTGACGCCCATGTGCACATAGAAAGTTCGATGATGAGTGTGACCGAATTTGCCCGCACGGTTCTTGCCCGTGGTACAACCACGGTTGTTGCCGATCCGCACGAAATCGCCAATGTTCTCGGTGCCGAGGGGATACGCTACATGCTGGAATCAAGCAATAATCAGCCGCTGAACATTTATTATACGCTCTCATCCTGCGTGCCGGCAACTGACATGGAAACCGCCGGCGCCCGCCTGACGGCAGACGACCTGGCAGCTTTTATCGACCACGAGCGAATCCCAGCCCTGGCTGAAATGATGAATTTTCCGGGTGTCATCCAGGCAGATCCCGAAGTCCTGCGCAAAATAACTCTGGCACGCAATTTAAACAAACCGATCGACGGTCATTCACCGGGGATATCCGGTTTGGCCTTGAATGCCTATATCGCCGCCGGCATCTCCAGCGACCATGAATGCACCACCGCCGAGGAAGCCCAAGAAAGATTAAGGGCCGGTATGCATATCATGGTCCGCGAAGGTACCGGCGCCAAAAACCTTGATTTGCTGCTGCCGGCAGTAAACCAGCACACCTGCCGGCGAATGATGTGGTGCACGGATGATCGGCACCCCCATGATTTACGTGAAGAAGGACACATCGACTACATCGTGCGCCGCGCCGTGAGCAAAGGGCTTGATCCGGTGACCGCGATTCAGATGGCCACCATCAACCCGGCCGATTACTTCGGCCTGAAAGATGCCGGCGCCATCGCCCCGGGGCGCAGAGCAGATCTGCTGGTCATATCAGATTTAAAAACCCTGCAAATCTCCCAGGTTTACTGCCATGGCAGACTGGTGGCGCAAGAAGGCGCCGTGGTCCCACAATTAGAAAAGCCCGCCCCGGTCGAAGTGCCACAATCCATGAACGTCAACGTTAAGGAAATCGACTTTTCCATCAGTGCCGATGGGGATCGCATCCGGCTCATCGAAATCATACCGGACCAGATCATCACCCGTTCAAGCAAGGCCCAGGCCCGGGTCGCAGACGGCATGGTCTTGTCCGATCCGCAGCGCGACATTTTAAAGATCGCCGTAGTGGCCCGGCATACAGGCTCCGGCTACACGGGCAAAGCCTTTGTGCGCGGATTGGGCCTTAAAAAAGGGGCCATTGCCTCCAGCGTCGCCCACGACTCGCACAATATTATCGTCGCGGGCGCCGACGATGTCGACATGCGCGCTGCCGTTGAAGCCGTAATCAAGATGAGAGGCGGTCTGGCGGCAGCCGGCGACGGCAGCCTGAGAGCTTCTCTGCCGCTGCCGATCGCCGGGCTAATGTCGGATGCCCCGGTGGAGACAATCTGCCAAAAACTGGATCACCTGCTTGAAGCCGCAAGCGAATTCGGCTGCACCCTGTCCGATCCGTTCATGACCCTGTCTTTTCTGGCACTGCCGGTAATTCCATCATTGAAAATCACCGACAAAGGTCTGGTGGATGTGGATACGTTCACCTTCGTGCCTTTGTTCGTGGAGTGATGCAGGAGGTTGGATACAGGATACAGGATGCAAGATACAGGATGCAAGATTCCGGATGCCGGATACCGGATGCCGGATGTCCATAATTTGAAACCGGCTCAACGGGCTTAACCGGCTCAACCGGCTCAACCGGCAAACGGGCAATCCGGCTAACGGACTAACCGGCTCAACCATTGAGAGGAATAACCCCATGAACGTCAACGGAAAACAGATGCGGCCGATCTGGCTGGATGAAGACCAAAAGACCGTCAAAATCATCGACCAGCGGCGTCTGCCACACGACCTTGTGATTGTCGATCTGACAACATTGGATGATGCCATCACGGCGATAAAGGAAATGTATGTCCGCGGTGCCCCGCTGATCGGTGTTACGGCGGCCTATGCCGTTTTCCTGGCTGCTTTGAATGCGCCGCCGGGAGTGAACCAGGATGAGCATCTGGCGCAAGAAGGCAGCCGTATCAAAGCGGCCAGACCGACCGCTGTCAATCTGGCCTGGGCCGTGGATAGAATGCTGGCAGCGCTTTCATCTGTCGGACAGATATCGCAAAAGATCGACGCGGCGCGCCGTGAAGCAGCCCACATTGCCGCAGAGGAGGTGGACAACTGTCGAAAAATCGGCGAAAACGGTATGGGACTCGTAGCCGAAATCAGCCGCAAAAAAAGCAGCCGTGAGGTAAACATCCTCACCCACTGCAACGCCGGCTGGCTGGCATGCGTGGAATACGGCACGGCGACCGCACCTATTTATGCCGCCCACGACAACGGGATTGCGGTGCACGTCTGGGTCGATGAGACACGGCCCTTAAACCAGGGAGCACGTCTGACAGCCTGGGAGTTGGGAAAACACGGCGTGCGCCACACGGTGATTGCGGACAATACCGGGGGGCATCTGATGCAACACGCGATGGTGGACATGGTCATCGTCGGCACGGACCGCACCACCTGCACCGGTGACGTGGCCAACAAGATCGGAACCTATCTCAAAGCGCTGGCTGCCAGGGATAACGATATCCCGTTTTACGTTGCCCTGCCGTCAAGTACCTTTGACTGGACCTTGCACGACGGCCTGAAGGAAATACCCATTGAAGAACGCGATCCGGATGAAATTCGATTCGTGCAAGGCCTGGACGGCGGGGTCAACCGCGATGTGCTGCTGCCACCGGATAGCAGTCCGGCCGCCAATTACGCATTCGATGTCACACCCGCAAGGCTGGTCACCGGATTTATAACCGAACGCGGTGTCTGCCGGGCTACCGAAGATGACATTCGCAAATTGTTTCCTGAAAAGTGGGTAGGAGGGGACTAGGTAGAAGATATACGCGCAAAGGATGAAAATCAGTGTAATCCCTTGACAGTTACATACAAAACCCTATAATTTTGACTTATGCTGACCGAACTCGAAAAGAAGATAATCGCTTCGATCCAGGAAGACATTGCCGTCACAAAGCGACCGTACCGCAAAATAGCTGAGGATCTGAATATTTCGGAAGAAAAATATCTCGAAGTTCTCCAGAATCTTTGCGACCGAGGCGTTATCCGTCGCTTCGGCGCCACGATACGGCATCAGAAATCCGGTTACGCCGCCAACGCGATGGTCGCCTGGCAAGTCAACGAAGAGCGCATCGATGCGGTCGGAAAAAAAATGGCTGCCTTCAAGCAGGTTTCCCACTGCTACCGGCGCAGCCCCACCAATGGATGGCCCTATAATCTTTACACAATGGTCCACGCCAAGGATGAAACTTCGTGCCGGGAAACCGCCCGCCAAATGTCCATCGCTTCCGGCGTCGACTCCTACACCCTTCTCTTCAGCCGACGGGAGCTAAAAAAGACTTCCATGCAGTACTTCACAAATGATGAGTAAAGTGAAGTGGATATTTTGCACTAGTGGGCAGCGCGAATCCAGGTGGACCGGTTGGCCCGTTAGCCGGTGTGCCCGTTTGCCCGTTTGCCGGTTCAACTGAAATTATAACCACCGTCCAGCAGATAAACGGGCCAACCGGCTAACGGACTAATCCTGCCCTGGTGGGATTCAACGGACTCAACGGGCAAACCGACTAACGGGCTAAACGGGCTAAACGGAAATCATGAAAGACACCCCGCATATTCTTTGCGTCAATCCCTGGATTCACGACTTTGCAGCCTACGACTTCTGGGCCAAACCGCTGGGGATTCTATCGCTGGCGTCAATCCTGCGGAGCCATGAATGCAACGTGTCCTATATCGACTGCCTGGACCGCTTTCACCCCCGCGCTCCGCGGATCGATCCCGGTATGCGCAGCGGCCGTGGGCCTTTTTTGAAAGTGCGGATTACAAAGCCGGAAGGATTGAAAGACGTTCCCCGCAATTTTTGCCGCTATGGGATTAAACCGTCCTGGCTGCGGGAGGACTTGACGAGACTGCCGCAACCCGATCTGATTTTAATTACCGCCCTGATGACGTACTGGTATCCGGGGCTGCAAGAAACCATTCGGCTGATCAAGGACGCTTTTCCCGAGGTGCCGGTAATCCTCGGCGGAATCTATGCGACCCTGTGCCGCGAACACGCCGGCCGATATTCCGGTGCCGACCGGGTGCTCAGCGGGCCCGGTGAGGCTCGGCTGCTCGACCTGGTCGCGGATCACACCGGCTGGCGTGCCCGGCCCAACTTTGATCCAGGCGATCTGGACACATATCCCTACCCGGCTTACGACCTGCAGCACGGCATCAACTACATACCGCTTTCAACCTCGCGCGGGTGCCCGTTTAGCTGTGCTTATTGCGCCTCACACCTCTTGAATCCGGAAAGAATGCGGCGCACGCCCTCCAAGGTGGTCGAAGAAATCCGCTTCTGGCATAAAAAGTACACGGTCCGTGATTTTGTCTTCTATGACGATGCGCTGTTGATGGATGCTCAAAACCATGCCATCCCCATGCTCGAAGGAATTATTCAAGCGGGATTGAAGATTCGTTTCCACACGCCCAACGCCCTGCATATTCGCTGGATTACCACCAAGACCGCCCGCTTGATGCGCCAGGCCGGTTTTGAAACCCTGCGCCTCGGGCTTGAAACCGCCGGGTTTGACGAGCGGCCCAAACTGGACATCAAGGTTACGACCAGTGAATTTCGGCGGGCGATCGCCTGTCTTAAAAACGCCGGATTCGAACAAGACCAGATCGGCGCGTACCTGCTGGTGGGACTGCCCGGACAAGCGGTTTCGGCCATGGCCCAATCGATCGATATCGTCAAACAAAACGGGATTACGCCCGTTTTGGCCCACTACTCCCCGATTCCCCACACAAAACTCTGGTCGGAAGCGGTTGCCTGTTCCCGTTATGATCTTGCATCGGATCCGGTGTTTACCAACAACGCCGTTTTCCCCTGCCGCAAGGAACCTTTTTCATGGGAGGCCGCTACGTACCTGAAAAACCTGGCGGCTGCCTGAACCAATATATCATTACCAGGGCCGCGTCATTCAAAAAGATAATTGCTTGGAATAAATAGATTTACTTAGTTAAGATAATTATATAAATGCCAAATACCGAAAAACAAATCTCAAACAAATAACAATAACTGAAATTCAAAAATCAAAACAGATAAATAGAACAATCAAAAATTGATTATTGGATTTTGTAGTTTTAATATTGTCCTTCGACCTGGCTCAGGATGGTGAGTCCTTGAACGTTGCTCAGGACCGTGAGCCTGTCGAACGGGTTGTCGAACCATTTGTAATTTGATTATTGCGATTTGGAAATTTAGTGCGCCATCCGGTAAATTAAATTGCTTCAATCCGAATCAGTTAAAGTTGACTTTGATGTTTCCCTGGACCACCCTGCCTGTGCTTGACACGTTGATCGGTCGCAACTATTTTGCTCTCATTGCTACTACAAAATAGTTTAGATGAACGGAGAACCAGAATATGCTACAGCTTAAATTCAGGAACCCTGCTTCACAAAAGACGGAAATGCTGGTCATTCCGGTCTGCGAGGATACGGACATCGTCGATGATCCGATCGTCTCGGCGGCAGCCGACCAGGCGCGCAAACTAAATGAGTTTAACGGTGCCCGGGGCGACAACCTTATCCTGTACACCCCGCCGCAGTTTCGCGCCACCCGGGTTTTGCTCCTGGGGCTAGGCCCGGCGGGCAAGGTAGAACCTGAAACCTTGCGCTCCCTGGCCGGACGGGCAGCAGGACACGGGATAAATAGAAAACTGACCCAGATGACCCTCGTTATCCCCGCCGCGGAAAAGATTCCTTTGGCGCCGGACGTGACTCTGGAGGCCATGCTGGAAGGCGCCTGCCTTGCCAACCACCGTTTCGATCGATACCGCATGGAAAAAGACTCAAAGCCGCTGAAACGCATTCAGTTTTGCGTGAGTCCCCGAATCGGTCGCAAATTCAGAAACCTTCCCGGCCGGGTGGCGGCGACCTGCCGGGGAACCATTCTGGCCCGCAACTGGGTGAACATACCCGCCAATGATAAAAAGCCGGCCGAATTCGCGCGAACCATTATGCGTCTGGCCGAAAAAGAGCGCCTGAAATCAAAGCTGCTGGGAAAAAAGGAGCTGCAGCAGAAAAAGTTCGGTGCGATTCTGGCAGTGGCGGCCGGAAGCCGAGCCGCACCGGCCATGCTCATTCTCGATCATCAGCCCCAAGGCGCCAAACAGACCGTGGTCCTGGTCGGAAAAGGGGTTACCTTCGACTCCGGCGGTGACAATCTAAAATCTTCCACGTTTCTTAATTTGATGAAATCGGACATGGCCGGTGCGGCGGCCGTGGCTGCCACGATGTTGACGGTGGCCCGGCAGCAAACGCGCCTGCGGGTCGTCGGGCTCATGCCGCTGGTTGAAAATATGCTGTCGGCTACCGCCACCCGCCCGGGGGATATCATCCGCAGCTACAGCGGCAAAACCGTGGAAATCGGCAACACCGACGCGGAAGGCCGCCTGATACTGGCCGATGCGATTTCTTACGCGGTTCAAAAATACCGGCCGCAAGTGCTGATCGATATGGCTACCCTGACCGGGGCTTGCGTCATGGCCCTTGGGGAAGGCATGGCCGGCTTGTTTTCAGATGATGACGAGCTGGCGCAAACCATCATCCAATCCGGGGCTAAAACACACGAGCGCTGCTGGCGAATGCCCCTGCCGGAGGATTACAAAAAGCTGTTCAAAAGCGATCTGGCGGACATCAATAATATGCCCAAATCCCGCTGGGGCGGCGCCATCACCGCCGCCCTGTTCCTGTCGGAATTCGTGACAAAAACGCGCTGGGCACACATCGATATCGCCGGCCCCGCATATCGTAAAAAGGGCAACGACTACTGCGGTCCCGGGGCAACCGGGTTCGGTGTGCGCCTGTTGTGTGATTTTCTGGGCAGGATTTAGGCTTCTGGGTACAGGATGCAGGATACAGGATGCAGGATACAGGATGCAGGATTCAGGATGTAGCTGCTAATGAATAAGTATATTGTCATCCTGTTTATCGGATTCGGTATTGCCGATTTGTTGTACGGTATCTATTCCCACGACCGCGTCAGCCTGGTCGTCGGACCGGTCATCATCGCAGTTACCGCTTACATCGCCTGGTCTAAGAAAAAAAGCTGACAGCTACAGTTGTTGCAGCAACCTTTCATGGATATTGTCAAAACCGCCGTTTGACATAATCAGAATGAGGTCACCGGCCCGGGTCTCGCGAGTGAGAAAATCTATGATCCCGTCCGTGTCCGCAAAAAAGTAGGCCGCTTTTCCGCGATCGTTCAGATCTATTACCAGTTTCTCGGATGAAAAGCGTTGATCGGAAGGAATCTTGTGCAGCATAGGCGGCTTGCGGATGCAGACAATGTCAGCTGCATCAAAAGAATCCGGGTATACATTCTGAAAAATCTGGCGCATACTGGAGTTGGTCCGCGGCTCAAAGACCGCCACGATACGCCCGTCAGGATAAAAGGGCCCCACGGCTTGAATGGTTTCCCGAACAGCAGTGGGATGATGGGCGAAATCATCCATGACTGTGATCCCATCTACCACTCCGCGGATTTCCTGACGGCGCTTGATACCCTTGAAGTCGGCCAGCGCCTCGGTGAGCACATCAGCGGCAATGTTTAGGTGACCGGCTATCGCAACCGCCGCAAGGGCATTGGACAGGTTGTGCATCCCCATCATTGGGATTCTGAATCTTCCAACCTGCTGCCCCTGGTTTAAAACTTCGAAAACCGAAACCGGCGGATCGATCCTGATGTTGTCCAGCCGCCAGTGGGAATCCGCCCGCCTGCCGTAGTTCTCCACCTTACCGCCGGCCCGCCCGATCATCGATTGAACATTTTCATCAGCATCAAATGTGATGAGAGTGCTGTCCTTGGAAGTACGCTCAATCATCTGCTGAAATACGTCTTTGACATGTTCCAGGTCCCGGAAGATGTCTGCATGATCAAATTCTATGCCGGTAACCACAGCCAGATGCGGTTGAAAGTGCAGGAACTTGGGTCCCTTGTCGAAAAACGCCGTATCATATTCATCCCCTTCAACAACAAAATATTCTCCCTGGCCCAGACGGTAATTGCTGTCAAAGTTATTCAGTATGCCGCCGATCATAAAGGTCGGATCCAGGCCGGCTTTGGTAAGAATCCAGGCGATCATTGACGCTGTGGATGTTTTACCATGTGTGCCGGTGACCATGACGGCTTTCTTATCAGCGGCAATAAAGTGGTTCAGGGCCTGGGGCATGGAGCAGTGGTGCAATCCCATCTCGAACATACGAACCGATTCCGGATTGTCCCTTGTAACGGCGTTACCGACGACGACCAGATCAGGACGGTGTGCAAGATTGGCGCCATCGAATCCTTTGGCAACCATTATTCCTTTTTGCGCCAGGAATTGACTCATAGGCGGATAGACATTCTGATCCGATCCGGTCACCGTAAAACCCAGCTCCTGGAGCATACAGGCCAGGGCGCCCATACCGGTTCCGCAAATAGCGATCAGGTGAATAGTTTCAACCTGGTCGGGAATACGGTTCTTGTCCATGTCCGGGATCCTCCGTGTTGATAAATTACTCGCTTAATTCCCGGAAGACAGCTTCGGCTGCAGCAATCGTGGCATCAATTTGTTCGTCCTTATGGGCGGCGGAAACAAACGATGCTTCAAATTGAGACGGCGCCAGATAGATGCCTCTGGCAAGCATTTTTTGGTAATAAGCAGTAAACGTATTAAGATTACTGGTTTTGGCGTCATCGAAGTTCTGAACCCGCCGGGATGAGAAGAACAATCCCAGCATCGAACCGACCCGGCTCAACGATACTTTGAGTCCGGCATTGGCCGCCGCCTTTTCCAGGCCCGCTGCCAGCCGCGCCGATTTTTCTTCAAGGCCCGGGTAAAAATCGTCGTGGGCAAGCTGGCGCAAGGTAGCAATTCCGGCTGCCATGGCCACCGGATTCCCCGAAAGCGTGCCGGCCTGATAAACCGGACCCCGGGGGGCAATGTTTTCCAAAATGTCGCGCCGGCCGCCATAAGCACCCACCGGCAGTCCGCCCCCGATAATTTTTCCAAAGCAGGTGATATCCGGTGTGATACCGTATAAAACCTGGGCGCCGCCGTATGCGACCCGGAAGCCGGTCATCACTTCATCGAAAATAAGCAGGCATCCGTGCTCGGTCGTTTGTTCCCGCAGGGTTTCGAGAAAGCCCGCGGCAGGGGGGACCAGCCCCATATTGCCGGCAACCGGTTCGACGATAACCGCCGCGATTTGATCTCCACGTGCCCGCATGACTTCTTTGATCGCATCCACATCGTTGTAAGGCAGCGAAAGGGTGTGATTGACGAATGACTCCGGAATCCCCGGGCTGCCGGGTATGCCCAGGGTTGCCACTCCCGATCCAGCCTCGACCAGAAGCGAATCGGCATGACCGTGATAGCAGCCGTCGAATTTGATGATGGCTTCTCGCCCCGTAGTGCCGCGGGCCAGGCGTATGGCGCTCATGGTGGCCTCGGTGCCGGAGTTTACCATGCGCACCAGCTCAACCGAGGGTACCGCATCGACAACCAGTTGTGCCAGCTCAACCTCCAGCCGGGTCGGTGCGCCGAAACTGGTCCCCTGCGCCAATACCGATTGAATCGCTTCAATCACCGCCGGATGCCGGTGGCCAAGAATCATCGGTCCCCAGGAGCCCACATAATCAATAAAGGCATTTTGGTCCGCATCGAAAACCTGTCCCCCCTGGGCCCGTTCGATAAACAGCGGATCGGTGCCGACCGATTTGCACGCGCGCACCGGGCTGTTCACCCCGCCGGGTATCAGTGACAAGGCTTTTTGATAGAGTGTGTCTGATGTATTACGTTTCATTTTGGTTTCCCCTTTCAGCAGATGAATTGCGCCTTAAACAAAGGCGCAGGCAAAGATGTGTTGATGAGCTGAAGAATCTGATGGAAATTATTATGGGAATCGTCGCAACAATCTGGTTGACATTCTAAGGTTTTGATATTCTATTATCCTTGAATTCGCTGCTATACCGGACAGCGCAACACCTTTATCAGAAGCCACCGCCCAGGTCAAGCCGCGTTTGGATTCGACACATAGCAGCGAAAACTCGGACCGGGCGTCACAATCAATTATTTAAAAATAAGAGCTCAGCCACAAAGACACGAAGGCACAAAGCCCGCCCTGGCGCGACTCGGTTGAATAGAATAAAGGAATTGCGACAGGCGAAAAACGGGATCTATGGAATCCCGGTCCTAATCAATCAGGTCTGGGCCGGGGAATGATTATAAAGCCTTAACCTTTGCAACTTTGTGTCTTAGTGGCTTTACTGTTACGAATAAGGTTTTTCTAAGAAAATGAAACCGAATCAGGCCGTAAAAAGGCTGACAAAATTGTTGGATTACATTCTCGGGCGCCGACCGGACGAGTTCGGACTGCTCCCGGATGCGGACGGTTTTGTAAAAATCAAGGAACTGCTGAAGGCGATCACCGAAGAGGATGGTTGGAAGCACGTTCGTCGTTCACACATCAACGAGGTTCTTTTGACTCGGATCGATCCCGAGGTTGAAATTGCGGATAACCGGATTCGTGCCGTAACGCGTGAGCGATTGCCCGAAATCACATTGATCATCGAACCGCCGAAATTATTGTATACCTGTGTGCGGCAAAGAGCCTATCCCTTTATCCATGATAAAGGGATTTATCCTGCCGGCCCCGAGCCGGTGATACTGACCGCCGAAAAGGAGCTGGCGCAACGGATAGGCCAGCGCCGTGATCGGCAGCCGGCTTTGTTGACCATCCACACCGCCAGCAGTCTGCAGCAGGGCGTAGTCTTCCATCGGTTCGGAGAATCGCTTTATCTGGCCGATTTTATTCCCGCCGGCTGCTTTTCGGGGCCGCCGCTGCCCAAAGAAAAGCCCGATTCCAGGAAACCGCTGGTGGAAGATAAACAGCCGGCTCGCACTGAAGCCGGTAGCTTTGTACTGGATCTGCAAAACAACCGAGATTTTACACCAAAAACCGGATACCGTAAGAAGCGCAAGGAACCGGACTGGAAAAAAGACCGCCGGCGGTCGCGCAAACAGAAAAGGAAAATGCAACGCTAGGTGCTGGTAATTCCCGGCAGATGGTTCGATATGTGCCTTGACTTGATTAAAACCCCGTGGATGCAGGGTGCTGAACACTTGATCCAGGATACAGGATGCAGGATTCAAGATCGGAGGTGTTTCATCGATTCTTAATGAAAACAGATCGCAGCGATTCATTGGAATTTGTATCTTGGATCCTGTATCTTGGATCTTGTATTTTGGATCCTGTATCTTGTATCCTGTATCCTGGATCCTGAATCCTGAATCCTGAATCCTGAATTAAAAAATGGTTTGACAGCATCTCATAAAATTGATACCAACCTATGCCGTATTCGGTACTCGTGGGCCGTTAGCTCAACTAGGCAGAGCACCTGACTCTTAATCAGTAGGTTGAAGGTTCGATTCCTTCACGGCCCACCAGAAAAAACAGGACTTTGGCAATGTTGCCGGGTCCTTTTTTCGTTATATGGGATTCGACGATGAGCTTCGAATCAAGCATATCTTTATCGGTCATGGGAAGTTGGTAAATTTATATTGAAAACTTAAACTAAATCCAGTAATCTAAAATCAAAATGGCGGTCGAATCGTCGGGGATCGCTTTGTATCCGTCGATCGGCGTCTGAAAAATGGCAAGATCCACAATTGGATTCCGGGGGAAAAAGACCCGTCCCTCCCTCGGGGTTGCATGCGCAGTTAAATACTTTGCAGGCGAGGAAATCTGATTCTGCCGCTGTTGATAGCGGCCCAAACAAGGAGGTGAATGCCATGATGAAAAAGCTATTGCCCATTGTGTTTAGTGTGGCAGCCTTGACCGTGCTCTGTCTCAACGTTCATGCAGCAGGCTGGCCTGATGAAGAGAAGGTCGTTACGGTGATTGTACCCTACAGCGCGGGAGGAGGTACCGATAGTGTAATACGACCTTTGATAGAAGAGGTTAAAAAGCAGTTGCCCGCACGGGTTCAGGTAGCCAATATCAGCGGTGCCGGAAGTTCCAAGGGAACCAATGAACTGCTCAGCCGCCCAAATGACGGCTACACAGCACTTGCCGCCGGCACCCACACCGTCGGCGCAACCATGCAGGGGCTCACCAAGGGCTACGAGGAACTGGAGCACATCGTGGGACTCAATTGGGATCCTTTCATCATTGCCGTTTTAAAGTCCCGCCCGTACCGTTCAATGGAAGAGCTGGTGGAAGCTGCAAAGGCCGATCCCGGCAAGATCTGTCTCGGCAATGCCGGGATGGGAGGTGCCACCGGCGTCGCCTCGGTGGCCATCAATCTGAAATTCGACAAAGCCTTTAATGTCACGCCGTTCAAGGGCGGGAAAAATCTGCGGGCAGACGTCCTTGGCGGACGGTGCGAAGTCGGCATCTTCTCGCAATCCGAAATTTTGTCTAACCGCGATGTCCTTCATCCCCTGGTTATCCTGTACAAAGAGCACAGTAGATTGAAAGGGCTGCAGGCGATCCCCACAATGGTCGAAGCAGGTTATGGTAATCTCGCGGTACCCGGCGGCTCTTATAAGTCAATCGCCGTTCGCAAGGGAACTCCGGACCAAGCCAAAGCTGCTCTGGCCGATGCATTCCAAAAAGGATTCGAGTCGAAGGACTACCAGGCTTTCATGACTCAAAAAGGCCTCATCCCGGCCTTCAGCAAACTGGATGGAACCACGGCCTATTTTGATGAGTTGATCAAAGGGTTTGAACCCATCGTACGGGCAGCCGGACTGTATAAAAAATAGGATCCGCCAGTTGGCATGATCCAGCAGAAAACAAGCCGCAAGCGCGGGCCGCTGTTGCCCGCGCTTGCCAACGTCATTCTATCCGTTTCTTAAAAGTAGCCACACCCAATGTTCAGGCTCGCATTCATTGCGCCAATGGGATTTTTTCTATTTTCCATTGGCTATTTAGCATTTATCCTGTCCCTTGATTCGACCGTCATGATCGGAGACACTTATGGCTATGATCCCGGTGGAGCGGTAGTTCCGGCGTCTGCCGCGGTGCTGTTGGGCTTAGCCGCCCTATGGCAGCTGGTCACCCAGCATCCCGTCGCAAATGAAGACCGCACCAAAGCACCGGTGGGGCTGCTTTTGAGTAATATCGCCATTTCGGCCGTGTTTATCGCGGTTTTCCGGTATGCCGGATTCCTGCTCTCCACCGGAATTGCACTACACCTCCTTATTCAGCTCAATCTGTGGACCGAAAACGGCAGGCAGGACCTGAAAAACGGGGCAGCCGGGCTGGCAATCACCATCTTATATCTCACCGTGATGTATGCCGTCCTGCGCGGGATGATCAAAATGTTGTTTTGGCTGGCTAGAAATTTTGATTTGCCCTTTTTCCGGGAACCGGCCCTGCAAGCCGGTCTCGGTGTGTTGGTCCTTGCGGGTTTGATTTATATTGTCGGCCGCCTGCTCGCGCGGATATACCGAACACCCGGTACGGTCGCCCTGATTCAAACATCCGTGGGCACGTCCCTGGCCATCTACGTCATCTTTCGTCTGCTTTTTCTGGTGCAGTTACCGGCCGGATTACTGGCCTGGTAAAAATGGATAGAACCGAGGAGGGATGAAATGGCTGAAATTCTGGCCGGTCTTGGGCTGCTGCTCAATGTGCAAACGCTCTTATGGATTATGGTGGGTTCCATTTTAGGGCTTGTTCTCGGTGCTCTGCCGGGGCTAACGGCGACTATGGGCATCGCCTTGATGTTGCCGATCAGCTTCTATCTTCCCACGGCTACCGGCATGGCGCTGCTATTGGCCGTCTATTCCGGGTCGGTTTCCGGTGCCTCCATCCCGGCTATTTTACTCGGGATTCCAGGCAACCCCAATGCCCTGGCAACTACCGAAGACGGCTATAAGATGACCCAGAAGGGCCAAGGTGGTCTCGCCCTGGGAGCCGGGGCCCTGGCATCACTCATCGGTGGGGCATTCAGCCTGGTTCTCCTCTGCTTTTTTGCGCCACTGCTGGCCAAGGCAACCCTGGCCTTCGGGCCGGCGGAAAAATTTGCCCTCGCCCTTCTGGGTTTGGCGGTTATCGCCTCCATCGCCAGCGGAAACCTGGTCAAGGGGATCATCATGGGAGCCTTCGGCATCTGTCTGTCCATGCTGGGGACCGATCCCTTTTCCAACGCGCCGCGCATGCCTTTTCCGGAATTTTTCGCCATGTCGCCCCTGCAAAACGGAATCAAGCTTATCCCGGCCCTGATCGGTCTGTTTGGGATATCCCAGGCCTTGCTGGATCTGGAACGGCTGAACAAGGGCGCACTGCTCATGCCCCAGGTTAATTTAGACAACCACTTTCCATCTTTTACAAAAGTGAAAAATATGTGGCGTTTGATCCTGGAGTCGACGGGAATCGGGGCGTTGATCGGCGCAATTCCGGGAACCGGAGCAAGTATCGCCGTGTTCTTAAGCTATGAGCGGGCAAAAAAAATCAGTCGCGCACCATCCTCCAAGCTCGATCCGGTGGGGTCGGGCTGCCTAGAGGGTGTCTTTGCTCCGGAAGTTGCCAACAACGCCGTGACCGGGGGCGCCCTCATTCCGGTCCTGACCCTGGCCATCCCCGGTGACGCAGCCACGGCCGTATTGCTGGGTGCGCTGATGGTCAAAGGCGTGGTCCCGGGCTACGAACTGTTTCAAAACGATTTGCCCCTGGTATACGCGATTTTCTTCGGCGTCGGATTTTCATTGATCGCCATGTTCCTCTTCGAGTTAATCGCCATAAGGATTTTCCCCCGGGTTCTGCGGGTACCGGTTTCGTTTCTGGTCCCGATCATCCTCATGCTCTCATTTGTCGGAACATTTGCCATCGACGGACAAGCCGTGGTGACCGCCACCTACAATATGGCCGTCGCCTTTATCCTCGGTGCGCTAGGCTATCTCTTTAAAAAGACCGACTACCCCATCAGCCCGCTGGTGTTGGGGCTTATTCTGGGCGGCATGTTGGAGGAAAATTACCGCCTGGCCGTAAAGCTCGGCCAGGGCAATCCCCTTGTTTTTTTTCATAGCCCCATTGTGTTGGCGATGCTCTTCATTATCGTGGCGACATTTATCCTGCCGGGGATTATCCAGCGCTATCTCCATTCACGCAAGGGCGAAAACGAAGGGAGATCTCAATGATGCTGCCTGGCCACCCCAGCCTAAATTTACAACAAAATAGGCCGTCGCCTAACAACCGCATCGGCGGGTACGCGCCGGCACATTCAACCGGAGTTCCAGCCCATGACCGATTTTCAATTGCCAAAATATACAAGTATTGTCGGCAGCAAATTCGAAAAAGACGGTTCAGCGCGCCGCTATCCCGGTAATACCATCATCTGCGCCATCGACAGTGAATCCGTTGCGCACGACGCCTTGTTTGCCATACAAAACGGCTTGAAGTCCGCCTCTTTCGCGCCTGCATTCACCTTTCTGCCGGCCCAAAGTTTCCATATGACGCTCTATCGCGGTGTCAATGACGAGCTCCGCGTGCCGGACGAGTGGCCGCTGGATATTCCGCTCGATACACCGCTGGACGAGGTAACGGATATATTCCGCAACAGAATTAAGGATATCACTATGCCCGATGGCTTTCGTATGCGCCCGACACGATTTGCTAACGCCGATAGCGGCGAATCCCAGCTTTTCCTCGAGCCCTTTGATCTGTCAGAAGCCCGCAAATTAACCACGGCGGTCCACACGCTTCGGAAGGCGCTCAACCACCGCCGCACGGGTGACGATAATTATCATTTCCACATCACTTTTTCTTACCAGATCAAACACCTCTCCAGAGACCAGAAGAGGGAGCTGCAAAAACTCAATGCCGGACTGTTTCGGAATTTTGCAGGAAATCTTAATCCCTTGAATATCGGCGCGCCAAAGTTGTGCTGTTACGACAATATGTTGCAGTTTGTACCTGTTTTTCAATCTTCGCTCGAAGGCCAAAACCATATCTAGCGGAAAAGAGGAAGTAACACACAGGAATTACAGGGTTTTGAGTGATTCGAAAAACATGTCGTTCGGCCCACCAATTCGCAGGCAAGGGACGGCCCTATAAAACCGTCCCATTTTTTTGGAAAAAAATTCGCCTTGACACTGATTATGTATTAATGTTATCTGATGCATTTTTCATGATCCAATATGCACAAAACAATTCAATCCTTGCTCCGGCTGGCGGCCGGGGCTTTTACAGCCAAAAGGAGGATAAGCATTCATGAGAAGATACGAGACATTTGTAATCATTGACCCGGATATTTCCGAAGAGGAGCGCAATCCTGTTATCGAAAGGATCAACGATCTCATTTCCAAAGAAAACGGGTTCCTGGTTACGAACGATGTGTGGGGTATGCGCAAACTCGCCTACGAAATCAAGAAAAAGCCTCGCGGCTTTTATTTGCGAATCGATTATTGCGGTACCGGCCTCTTGGTGGATGAAATGGAGCGATTCTTCCGTATCGATGACCGCGTTATGAAATACATGACGGTGATGCTTGACCGCGAAGTCGACCTCGAGAGAATCAAAGAGGAACTGGCCAGAGCGGCGGAAGATGAAGAGCAGAAGGAACCGCAGGTCGAAGCCACAGGTGCTGACGCGCCTCCTTCTAAGTCGGTTGAACCTGAGACAAAAACCGAAACGAAAACCGAAGCGGTAACCGAAACCAAGGCTGAAGAGGAAGCTGAGGTGGTAGAGGAAACCGAGGTGGAAGTCAAAGCGGAAACCGAAGCGGTAACCGAAACCGAGAAAGCCAAGGAGGAATAAATCATGCCAGCACCGAAAAGACCGAGGAATGCCGCTCGTAAGCGAAGAGTATACCATCGTCGCAAAGTATGTCGTTTTTGTGCCGACAGCAATCTGGAAATAAACTATAAGGAACCGAAGACTCTGAGATATTTCATAACCGAGCGTGGCAAGATTATTCCGCGGCGCATATCGGGATGCTGCGCCAAGCACCAACGCGCGTTGACCCATGCTATCAAGCGTGCCCGTACGATCGCCCTGTTGCCTTACGTCGGCAGTATGGATTAGCATCAGCTACCTGTCGCTTCAAACAGGCGGCTGCAGGAGATAAGGACGGTGTCACGAGTCGCTCCAGCAGGTATAGCCAAAGATCTGGCGATCGGCATTGGTATCACGAGTATTTTAATTGCCATAACACTTCAATCGCCGATTCTCGGCTTTTTCTGTATGATCGGCATCCCGCTGCCGACTATTTTCTACCGTGCCAAACTCGGCCGCAAAATCGGAATGCTCGTGCCCGCTTGCGCCCTGTTCCTGCTGGCTCTCATGCTCGGAGGCATATCTCTTGATATCCTGTATTTTTTCGAGCTTGTCCTGATCGGATTTGTACTGTGCGAATTGTTCGAGCAGCGGCTTTCCGTTGAAAAAACCATGACATATACGTGTGCTGCGGTTGTTGCGTCAGGTTTGGTTTTCCTGATTGTTTACAGCGCTGTTTTGTCAACGGGCATTGGATCACTGGTGTCGGGATATGTCAGTAAAAATCTTGAAGCGACACTGGCGCTGTATGAAAGTATGGGAATGTCGCCCGAGAATCTGCGGCTTTTTCAAGATTCAATCGAACAGATTCAGTACGTCCTGGTTCGCATTGTACCGGCCATGGCGATTGCTTCGACCCTATTTTTGACATGGACCAGCCTGTTGATTGCAAAGCCGCTGCTAAAGCGCCGCAACCTGTTCTATCCGGATTACGGATCGTTGAATACATGGAAAGCTCCCGAGCTTCTGGTCTGGGTTGTTATCGGATGCGGCCTGATGCTCCTGATTCCCTACCGGCCGTTAAAACTGCTGGGATTCAACGGCTTGCTGATTTTGCTGACGATTTATTTTTTTCAGGGCATCGCGATCGTTTCATATTATTTTGAAAAGAAACGTTTCCCGCGTGCCCTGCGCGTTTTTTTATACAGCTTAATCGCTCTACAGCAATTGATCCTGTTGATCGTCATCGGACTCGGTTTTTTTGATATGTGGCTGAATTTCAGAAAATTGGGAGTGAAAAAAAAATAATTTGTCAACTGTACCACTAGGGTATCCATTCACCGATACCCGTATAGGATCGGTTACGATCGGAGGTTTAAATGAAAGTAATCCTGAAAGAAACCATTAATTCACTCGGCATAATAGGAAGTGAAGTCGAGGTGGCCGACGGTTACGCCCGTAATTACCTATTGCCGCAGAACAAAGCCGTCCTGGCCAGTGCCCAAAATCGGAGAATTCTGGAACAGGAAAAGTCGAAATTTGAGGTTCAGATAGCAAAAGAGAAAAAGATTGCCGAGGAAATGGCCGAAATGCTGCAAGGCGTCGAATGCCGGATTTCAGCCAAAGTCAGTGACGAAGATCGCCTTTACGGATCCGTGTCGGTGCGTGACATCCTGGACGCCCTGGCAAAACAGGATATCAAGATTGAAAAAAGGATGGTCCTTTTAAAAGAGGCCTTCAAGAACACCGGAACTTACAAGGTGCCCATTCGCGTTTACAAGGATGTTGAACCGGAAATCACGGTCGAAATCGTACCGGAAGTGTAAAGCCGGCTGCACCAATTCGATGTCAATCGCTGCCTTGGACGACCAATTGTCCAGACGCGCGCCCATCATTTTCAAATTATTAGGCCGGCCCTTAAAAATCTGCTTTGCCTTTTGTAAAAAATCGATTATACAAATGATATTCTAACGCAACAGTTGCTACCTGCTGCGTCGTCACTTCCGGCAACGGCTAAAAGCTGCAGGCAAACCGGGGTGCTCCGGTGCCTGCGCCGGCGAACCGGCTGCAGTGGTGGGCCGGAGTTTCCCTGGGCTCATAACATACAACCTTTATTCAACAACTCCCCGCAAGTCTTATGAGCGATCACCGGCAGCCTAAACAAAAAGATCCGTCCCTGGACTATTTGCCCCCGCAAAATATCGAAGCGGAAGAATCGATCCTGAGCGCGATTCTGATCGACAACCACACCCTGTTGGATGTGCTCGAATTCCTTGCGCCGAATGATTTTTACAAGACTGTCCACCAGATAATATTTTCCGCCATAACCGAACTGTTCAATCGCAATGAACCGGTAGACCTGGTCACCCTGTCGAATTTCCTCCAAAAACAGAATCAGCTGGATCAGATCGGTGGTGCGTCATATCTTTCAAGGCTGGTCGACACAGTGCCGCTCGCAGTAAACGCACGCCATTACGCCAAAATAGTGCATGACAAGTCCAGCCTGCGACGCTTGATTGAAAAAGCCAATATTATTGCCAGACGTTGTTTCGAAAACAGGGGCGAGGTGGAAGAAGTTATCGACTTTGCGGAGGCATCGGTTTTCGAAATATCCGAAAATAAAGGCCGCCAGTCGTACTTTCCGCTCAGCAAAATGATCGAAGACAACATCGACGCACTTGAAGAGCGGCAGGGAAATAAATCACTTATTACCGGTGTGCCGACCGGTTTTACCTTTTTCGACCATAAAACTTCCGGACTTCAGAATTCGGATCTAATCATTCTGGCCGCACGGCCGGGTATGGGAAAAACGGCCCTGGCCCTGAACATTGCCAGAAACGCGGCACTGGTATCCGATATACCGGTGGCAATCTTTTCCCTGGAAATGTCCAAAGAACAGCTCTCCATGCGCATGCTCAGCAGTGAGGCCCGTCTGGACTCAACCCGCCTGCGTGGCGGGTTCATCAGCCAGGATGATTGGCTCCAGATTACCGAAGCGGCCGGTAATCTTTCCAATGCGCCGATTTTTATCGATGATTCACCGGTGCTCACGGCCATGGAAATCAGAGCCAAAGCCCGTCGTTTGAAGTTGGATAAAAATATCGGATTGATTATCATAGATTACATCCAGCTCATGCAGGGCCGTCGCTCAGCCGAACGCCGCGAGCTTGAAATCTCCGAAATTTCACGCTCTCTGAAGGCACTGGCCAAGGAGCTGAATATTCCGGTGCTGGCACTCTCGCAGCTAAACCGCATGCTCGAACAGCGCAGCGACAAAAGACCGCAGCTTTCCGACTTGAGAGAATCAGGTGCGCTGGAACAAGATGCGGACGTGGTATCATTTATCTACCGCGATGAAATTTACAATAAAGATGAAAATAATCCGAACAAGGGCAAGGCCGAAATCATCATTTCCAAGCAGAGAAACGGACCGACCGGCACCGTGCCGCTCGTGTTTTTAAATGCCTATACCCGCTTCGAGAACCCGGCCGGCGAGGATATGATAGAGCCGTAGGTAATGAAAAAGATTTTTGGAAATAGCGCCGGTCTGAAAGCCAATCAGATCCGCAGGCTTGAAAGACTCTATCGACGTCGCATCCCCCCTGAATATGTCATCACCTTCGAGCTGGCCAAAGAACTCGGCAGCCTTTCGCACGCCATACGGCGCCAGATCGGATTGCTCATCAACCGCACCGGAAAAATTACCTGCGTCATCGTCGGAGATCATCGCAAAATTGTGATTCCCGATATCAGCGAATACCGGATCGCCCCAGGTCGCCTGCGCGGTTTAAGATGCATTCACACACATTTAAACAACGAACCGTTGACCCGGGATGATCTGACCGACCTGGCCCTGCTGCGGCTGGATATGATGGGGGTAATCACCGCCAATGACGACGATCTCCCGGACCGGGTCTATTTATCGCATATCCTGCCGAACCACTCAAACAAACGCCCCTATCAGCTGCTGCCACCCCTCAGGGCCAATGAACTAAATATAGAATGCCTTCAGATCATCAGGGCCCTTGAAGACGAGCTCGCCTATATCCGCGCGCTGCATCGCGCAGCCAAAGGAAAAGAGCGGGCGCTGCTGGTGGGGGTCACCACAGCTCCCGGGCATGTTGCCCGCAACTCCCTGGCCGAGCTCGAAGAGCTGGCAACTTCCAGTGGAATAGAAGTAATCGAAACAATTCTGCAGCACCGCAGTAAAGCGGATGCCAGATTTTTGATGGGCCGCGGCAAGCTGGAAGAGCTGACGCTGACAGCGCTTACCAAAGGGGCAACATTGATTATTTTTGATCAGGAATTGAACCCCTCCCAGATGCGCGCAATTACCAATCAAATCGATATTAAAATCGTCGACAGGACCATGCTGATCCTCGACATCTTTGCCCAGCGCGCCCAGTCCAAAGAAGGCAAACTTCAGGTCGAACTGGCTCAATTGAAATATCTGCTGCCGCGGCTGGTCAGCAAAAATACAGCCATGTCGCGCTTAACCGGCGGCATCGGTGGCCGCGGACCGGGGGAAACCAAGCTCGAAATCAACCGCCGCCGGGTTCGCGACCGGATTGCCCAATTGGAGAAATCACTGCTTGTGGTCAGAAAGCAGCGTAAACAACGCCGGGCAAAACGGCATAAAAAAGGGCTGCCGGTCATTTCGATCGTCGGATATACCAATGCCGGCAAATCCACTCTCCTTAATACACTGACCAAAAGCCGGGAGCTGGTCGAAAATAGACTTTTCGCAACTTTGGATCCGTCGAGCAGGCGTCTGAGATTTCCTAAGGACATCGAAGTAATCATAACCGACACCGTCGGATTTATCAAAAATCTGCCCCGGGATCTTGTGGTCGCTTTTCGCGCCACCCTGGAAGAACTTGAAAGTGCCGACCTTCTGCTGCATGTCGTCGACATCAGCAATCCCCGATGTCTCGATCAAGTTAAATCGGTGGAGAGAATCCTGGCCGAGCTCAGCCTGGCCGAGATCACCCTGCTCCGAGTTTTGAACAAGCAGGATCTGGTCGACAGGCATACCATCGCCCGGCTGAACAGAAAACTGCACGGTATTCCCATATCTGCTACCCGCGCCTCGACCCTGCTGCCGTTGGTGGAACAGATGCAGGATCGAATTTTACGGATGCAGTCAAATTATAGGGGGTGATGGGTGAGAGGTGATAGTTGATAGGTTAGAGGCTATTGGTTATGGGTTAAGGATTCTAATCATTTTTATAAGGAGACAGAAGGCATCCACCAGTTATCTCCGGCTCATTGCGCATAACACTTTTATCGATGACAAGATACCTTGACCTATCACCAAGGACCCATCACCCATGACCTGCATTTCATATGACAGAATACCTTCACCCATTACCCATCACCCCTCACCCATTACCTATTTTTTAATTGGAAGATTCGGAGTGCAATCTCAACTGTGCCGATCCATGAATTAAAAACTCTTCCACACCAACATTGGGGTTGACATTAACCGCCAATGCTATATAAGTGTTGACCCTTATGGACTTGGGACACGTAAAACGAGTCGGGATTGCTGCTGCCCACCGGGGTGCCGAAGTGCTGCGCAACCATTTTGGCAAGGGCGTAGCAATTAAGAAAAAAGGCGTAATCGATCTGGTCACCGAAGCGGACACCGGATCTGAGGAACGAATCATACAAACGATCCGTTCGCAGTTTCCGGAACACTCAGTCCTGGCTGAAGAAAGCGGTGCGAATACAGGTGCCGAAGAATACTTGTGGTTGATCGATCCGCTTGATGGAACAACAAACTATGCTCACCAGATACCGCTATATGCTGTTTCAATTGCTTTTGCCCTCAACGGGCAAATCAGCGTCGGCATCGTACTGAATCCGGTGTCCGGTGAGCTTTTTACGGCCACCGCCGGCAATGGCGCTCAGCTCAACGGAAATCCGATCCGGGTTTCGACCGCTGATTCTGTAGAAGACAGTTTGCTGGTTACCGGTTTTCCTTATAACGTCAGGGATATCCTGCCGTCGGTCACAGCGCGGTTTACCAGCTGCCTGGGTTTGTCCCAGGGCATACGACGGCTCGGATCCGCAGCGCTGGACCTGTGCTACGTGGCTTGCGGAAGGTTTGAAGGGTATTGGGAACAGAGCTTGAAGCCTTGGGACGCGGCAGCCGGAGTGCTCATTGCTCAGGAAGCCGGTGCCGTCGTAACGGATTTTGCCGACAATCCGTACACAATCGACCAGCCACAGATTCTGGCGACCAACGGCCGGATTCATGATCAAATGATAAAGCTGCTGGAACTTTAGGTTTTAGGGTGCTTAATGAAAAAAGAATTAATCGAACGCGACCGTCTGGGCCGCTATCTTCAATGCTACGGCGAATTCGATGTTGAAGATCCGGTCTGCAAAACACTGTGTGCATTAAGGCTTCGATGTGCTGTCGACTACAGCCAGAGGGAACAGATGGATTTGATGGAAGGCCTGTTTGTTGCCGAAGATATCCGTGTAAAAACCCATTGAAAGAAAAATAGTTACTGCCAATACCCCCACATTACTACTTGCCACTGGAAATCACGCCGCAGCTATAGAATCTCTGATCTGATCTATTCTTAACAAGGCCTTAAAAGTGGGCGATATCCCGCAAGAAGAAAGATATCAGCAAATCACCGGGCGTCCATCGCTTCACCCGCCGTCTGAGGCTGCGCGAACACCTGCCGCTAAACTTTGACAAAAGCGGATAGACACGCCGGAACCATCTAGTAGTTTCCTGCTTGGAGCTTTTGCCGGAAAAACTCGACCTGCTTGTGTATGACGCCATTTTCCTTTAATCCCTTTTCAATAGTGTTGATGGCATGCAGAGCGGTTGCATGGTACCGATTGAAACTTCTTCCAATCGCCTGCAGAGGTGAATCCGTGTATTGGCGCGCCAGGTACATGGCCATCTGGCGCGGCCGGACAACGCTCTGTTTACGGGAACGCGAAACGATATCATTATTGGAGATACCATAATATTTGCACACCAGCGTTTTAATCGTGTCGATCGTAATACTACTACGCTGCCGCACAATATTTTTCACGACGCTTTCGGCAAGCATAAGGTCAATGGGAGAGCCCAGCAGAGAAGCTTTGGCAGTAATTCCAATCAGTCCGCTTTCAAGCTGCCGTACATCTTCGGTGAGTTCGGAAGCCAGAAAGTGGATAACCTTGTCCGGTATGGCAGACCCTTTGGTCATTGCCTTTTTCTTTAGGATACGAACCCTGGTTCTGAAGTTTGGCGGATCAATATTCGATATAAGGCTCAGCGACAGGCGTGATCGTAGTTTGTCATTGAGTTTGGGAATCTCGGCCGGCCGATAACAGCTGGAGAATATTATCTTCTTGTTCTCTTCTAATAAAAAATCGAGCGTCAACGCAAGCTCAACCTGGGTGCGCTCTTTTCCGCTCAAATAATGGACATCTTCTAAAAGCAGCACATCGCATCCATTGCGGTATTTGCCTTTAAACTTATCAATGGCATCATGGCGAAAGGCCTGCACCATTTCATTGCTGAAATCTTCAGCCGTCATATAAAATACGCGCTGATTGGGGAATTGGGAGAGTATGTGGTGTCCGATGGCCTGGGATAGATGGCTTTTTCCCATTCCGGTCTGTGAAAGCAGAAATAGCGAAGGTTGCAATGTATCCTTGCGCGAGGCAAGCGCCAACGATGCCGAATAGGCGAAGTCATTGTTTCCGCCGACCACAAAATGCTCGAAAGTAAACTCCCGGCGCAGCAACCGGCCGCAGTGCGGCCGAATCTGCACATTCGGAAGAGCAAGTTGAACCGAACTTTCGGTATGGGGCTTCCGGCCGCCGTTGTCGCTGGAAACAACGATGGTCACTCTGCAATCTTTCCCCAAAGCCTTACTCATTTCAGAATTGATAATTGAACCGTAATTTTCCTGAACCCGTTTTCGAGAAAAATAGTTCGGACACGTCAGAACCAGGTTTCCATTTTGGGTCTGATAGAATTTAATTGGTTCAATCCACATTCTGTAGCTGTGACCGGGAATACGTTCTTTGATCGCAGCTTTTACATCATTCCAGACAGCTTCCATAGGACCCGAGACAATAAGTTGTTAATTTCTTGTTAAAGAAAATAGGAATAAATCGCTGTAATATCAGAATTTATTAGAAAACAATTTGAACGATACCAAACGGTTTGGGAGGTTTATCACAGGTTGTTCGGTTGCAAAGATAACAAATGACAGCCTTTTTACGGCATCAGCCCGTTTGTGTCAAACCGGATAAATAGTAATCGGGAAGTAATTATGGCAAAGTTATAAACAATTTATAATCATTTAATTTTATTGCATTTGTGATTGAACATGTGGCCAACTACCTCTAAATACAAATATTTTTATAGATCGGATTTCTCTAAGCATTTTAAGCAGATCGACAGTTATCAACAAAATCGGCCCAAAAAAGTAATCTCGTAAAATCTCCGTTTTTCTTTTATTTTCTCTTATTTTTAATAAAACTAAATAATGTGCTTTTCGGCGGCGACTGTTGGCGGCGCAATATAGGTTTGAAAATCCGGATACTTTGAATTTGTTTGAAAAAAATTGTCTGAACCTGTAGTATACTAAAATTTTGGCGTTTGCAACAGTTTGCTTGTTCAGCGGTGATTAGCCGGAAAAGCGCCTTGGATGCTATTATTTCCTGCATACAAAATGAAAACAGAAAAAATTATTATTCGCGGAGCGAGGCAGCACAATCTTCAGGATATCGATCTTGAGCTGCCCCGCAACAAGTTTATCGTTGTCACCGGCCTGTCAGGATCCGGCAAATCGACACTGGCTTTTGACACTCTTTATGCCGAAGGCCAGCGCAGGTACGTTGAATCTCTTTCCACCTACGCGCGCCAGTTTCTGGAACGCATGGAAAAGCCCGATGTGGATTTGATTGAAGGGCTGTCACCGGCTATCGCTATTGAACAAAAGACCGCCAGCCACAACCCGCGCTCGACCGTGGGCACAGTCACCGAGATATATGATTACCTGCGGCTGCTCTACGCCCGGGTTGGTACAGCGTACTGCTACAAATGCGGGCAACCTATATCAGCGCAGACCATAGATCAGATAATCGACCGGATAATGCTCCTGCAAGAAAAAAGCAAGATCATCATCTTGGCTCCGTTGATATCCAATCAGAAGGGATCCCATGAAAAATTACTCAAGCGTTTGAGAAAAGACGGATTTGCCCGGGTGCGCGTGGATGGCGCCACACTGGAGATTGACGCAGTCGACCGGCTGGACAAGCGCAAGCGGCACAGCATCGAAGTCGTGGTCGACCGGCTGATCGTCAAAGAGAGTATTAAAAAACGACTGGCAGATTCTCTTGAACTGGCCCTGTCTCTTGCGGACGGCCTGGCAGCCGTGGATATTGTTGATGGACAGCAAATCCTTTTCAGTGAAAAATCTGCCTGTATTCGCTGCGGCATCAGTTACCCCGAATTCACGCCGGCAAGTTTTTCATTTAACTCGCCCCAGGGAGCCTGCCCCAAATGCGACGGCCTCGGGGCCACGACCGAATTCGATCCGGACTTGATCGTACCCAATCCGGCACTTTCTTTACGCGAGGGAGCCGTAACGATCTGGGCCAACCGCAACACCATGCACTTTATTGAGTTTCTGGATGCCCTGACCGCCCATTACGGAGTGGATATATATACACCCTACAAAGATCTGCCTGATCGTTTTAAAAACGTTCTGCTCTACGGATCACAAGATGAACAGATACCGTTTTACTTCGAGCGCAATGACCGGCGCTATACCTACCGCAAACCATTTGAAGGCGTTATACCGAATCTTCAGCGCAGATACAAAGAAACGGATTCCAATCAGGTGCGGGATGAGATCCGGCGCCATATGAATTTTCGACCCTGCCCCCAATGCCAGGGTGCAAAATTAAACCGGGCCAGCCGCAGTGTAAAAGTGGGCGGCTGTACCATATTCGAGGTCACCGCGCTGTCGGTGTCAAAGGCCCGCGAATTCTGTGCTGACCTGCAGCTTGAGGGCCAGAAGTCGATTATCGCAGAGAAAATCCTGAAAGAAATCAATGAGCGCTTGGGCTTTCTCCAAAGCGTCGGTCTGGCTTATCTGACGCTGGACAGGGCCGCCGCCACTCTTTCGGGCGGTGAAAGTCAACGGATTCGATTGGCGACCCAGATCGGATCGAAACTGACCGGTGTTCTATATGTGCTCGATGAACCGAGCATCGGTCTGCATCAGCGTGACAACCGGCGGTTGCTGAAGACACTCCTGCGCATGCGGGACCTTGGCAACACGGTGCTCGTGGTCGAACACGATGAGGAAACCATACTGTCTGCGGATCATGTGGTCGACATGGGACCCGGAGCCGGATTGAACGGCGGGCGTGTGGTGTTTTCCGGAACACCGGCCGCTCTATTGGATAACAAAGATTCGTTGACCGGCCAGTACCTGTCCGGCCGCAAAAGAATTGACATACCGGCACGGCGCAGATCCGGCAACGGCAACCAGCTCACCATCGAAGGGGCTTCGGCCAACAACCTCAAGAATATCGAAGTAGCATTTCCACTGGGATTGTTTACCTGCGTCACCGGTGTTTCCGGCTCGGGCAAATCGAGCCTTGTGCTTGAAACCCTGCATCAAATCCTGGCCCAGAGGCTCTATCACGCCCGAATACCGGCCGGTGCTCATCGCAATGTGCACGGCATGGATCATGTCGACAAAGTCATCCACATCGATCAATCTCCGATCGGCAAAACTCCGCGCTCCAATCCGGGAACATACACGGGCGTATTTACCCACATTCGGGAATTATTCACCCAAACGCCGGAAGCACGCATGCGCGGCTATAAACCCGGGCGCTTCAGCTTCAACGTAAAGGGGGGCCGGTGCGAAGCCTGTGGCGGCGACGGGATCGTTAAAATAGAAATGCATTTTCTACCCGATGTATACGTGACCTGCGACGTTTGCCAAGGCAAGCGCTACAACCGTGAAACCCTTGAGATCCGGTACAAAGGCAAGAATATCATCGATATCCTCGAAATGACCGTCAATCAGGCCTTGGCTTTTTTTAGACGAATAAGAAAAATACGCACAATTCTGCAGACTCTGGTCGATGTCGGCCTGGGATACATTCATATCGGACAGCAAGCCACCACCCTGTCCGGCGGTGAAGCACAACGGGTGAAGCTCGCCCGTGAACTCAGCAAGAAGGGCAGTGGCAGGACCGTGTATATTCTGGATGAACCGACAACCGGTCTGCATTCGGATGATATCCGCAAACTGCTCGACGTTCTCAACCGTCTGGTGGAAGCCGGCAATACAGTCATCGTCATCGAACACAACCTGGACGTAATCAAGACAGCCGATTACATCATTGATCTGGGCCCCGAAGGCGGTGACGACGGCGGGTACATCATCGGACGCGGCACACCCGAAGAGCTCGCTGAGCTTAAGACATCGTACACCGGTCAATGGCTGCGCAAGGTTTTGGCATGAAGCAGGACGCAGGATGCAGGATGCAGTGATGCAGGATACAGGATGCAGGATACACGATACAGGATGCTGGATGCTGGATGCGGAATTGTAGAAATAGTAACAATTATCAGGGGGTTCAACGAAAAAGTCGGCTACCATCGGCTGTAATTGGAGCGATTTATTATCTTACGAACGAGGTATACAGAAAATATCATAATGTTTCCATTTCATCAGGTCCTTTTCAACTATCTTGAAACCTTTTAAATGATTGTCGGCATTTACTTTATAAATGCTGTATCCCTTACTATTAAAAAATTCATACATCTCTTTCCGATATTCAAGGGTAGTATTTTTGTAAACCTCCGTCTCGACGAACGGAGAAAACTCTTCTATAATATCGCTGATAGACTTAATCACCGACAAATCATACCCTTCTACATCTATTTTCACGAATTTAAGTTTTTCTAGCCACTTAGAATAGTCTTGGCGCAACTTGTACGAAAGATTGATGCCGCGCACTTTTAATTTAAAAACATGACCATGTTTCCATTTGCTGATGCCTTCAAACAAACCACCATTGCAAAAGCCGCAATCGGAGTATCCAAATTCTAAATCGCCGTCTTGTGAAGCAGCTGCAACCATAAGGGGAATGATATTCGTTTTTTCGACGTTTAGTTTTGAATTTTTTTCGAGCAACGGATAGACATATTCATTCGGCTCCAGCGCCAGAACGCACCCTTTTTTACCAACAGCCAGGCTAATTGGTATGGTCGTATCCCCTGTATGGGCACCGATATCAATGCAAAAATCCCCTCGATTGAGAAAAGAGCGCAACTCTCTTATGACATCTACTTTTATAACCTTTTCCGATTCGGAAGGATGCAGCCATTGAGCGTATTTTACCAAGCCGTATTCTTCCAATTCAAATTGCCTTATCTCGTACCCATATCGCCGTGGTTTGGGCTTAAGCCCAATCATATAAAAAACTTCTTTAAGTTTCACGCGTCTCCCTTTTGTTCAGTGCTTGATAGATAAAGTACAGCGCCAGCCATTTTATTCACCCGGCAAAAAACAAATTATCAAGAAAACGGGGCTGATGACAATATAATATTTTGGTGTAAATGCCCGGTACACCCCGCAATGTGCCCGTACAACGCATATCGTTCAGCCCTGTATTCTGTATCCGGCATCTGGCATCCGGCATCCGGCATCAAACAAAAAAGGCTTGCCTCTTATTCGAGGCAAGCCCTTTTTGTTCCTGAGCACGCAAATGCCGGATTATTGAGCAAATAGCCCGGCAATCGCACCAGCTTGCGGGTGGGCAAAGATCAGAATCAGAGCCACGACCAACGCGTAAATACACAGAGATTCGATCAGAGCCAAACCGATCAGCAGGGTAACCGTAACCTTTCCGGAAGCTTCAGGATTTCGGGCAACACCTTCAACCGCGGATCGCAGGCCTATGCCCTGTCCGATACCACAACCAAAGGCTGCAATTGCAATTCCGAAACCAGCCGCAGTAACACAGGCAATAAAGAACTCTAATGCTTTTGCTTCCATATTCTACTCTACCTCCTTCGTAAGATTAATATTAGGGCTTCTTCCAATATCCCATTAACGGCAACTTAACCGTGCAGTTCACTGTAAATTCAAATTAATGTGCATGCTCCATGGCGCCGGCAAAGTACATAATCGACAGCAGGAAGAATACAAAGGCTTGCACTAAACTGACAAAAATACCCATGGCCATGATCGGCAGCGGTGCAAAAAATGCGCCGGCCAGCATAAATAGAATCGCAAGTACCAGTTCGTGTCCCATGATGTTTCCGAAAAGTCGGAAAGACAGAGACATGATCCGGGCCAGATGCCCGATGATCTCGATGATCAGCACCAGCGGGGCCAGCCACCAGACGGGTCCCAAAAAATGTTTAACGTATTTTGCGCCATGGTATTTTATGCCGATGTAGTGGGTAAATATAAATACGGGCAGCGCACAGGACAGGGTGGTGTTAATGCTGGCGGTGGGTGGGAAAAACCCGGGAATCAGGCCGCAAAGGTTGCACAACGCAATGTACAGGAATAATGTAGCTATGATCGGAAAGAACCACCGCCCTTCTTCTCCGGTGATATCCACCATAAATTCTTCCATCCCTGAAATAACGATTTCAAAGAAATTCTGCGCCTTGCCGGGTATCATGCTCAACCCTTTGGCGGCGAGGGCGCCGAAGATAATCAGAAGTATCATCACAAACCAGGAATAAATGATATGCGGATAGGCATGCGCGAAATGTCCCAGACCGATCAACTCGAACAATTTAACCAGAAATAGATAGGGATGTTCCATCCTTAGACCGCCTCCTTGAAAATTAGTTTTTTCAGTTCGCACACGGTTGCAAGCATGATACTGGCAACCACAACCGATAGACCGAGAACGAGACCTACCGGATTAACGATATGACCCGCAATAAGAACAAATATAATGATGCCGCTCAGAATAAAACGGATATAGTATTTGGCGAGAATGGCATTGGGAGAGGCCAGATGGGGTGGTGTCAGGGCTTTCTTAAGGGTTCGGGCCAGAAGATGAAAATTCACCGTAACGATCAGTCCCCCAAAGATGATTCCCCTGGCAAAATCAGGTGGTGACACGATTAGGCTAACAATGCTGGCGACAGCCAACAGAATCCAGTTCGATCGTGTCACAAATTTTAATAGGCGCTGCTGGATATCCATGCAGTGATCTTCTCTCTTCTGTCCATGGCGTCACAGCTTTCGACTCTTTTTTATTGCCAGTCCGATATTGCGGTAGCCGGCAATAATTCCCACAATGATACCGATCAATGTAAACCACGGAGTGGTGTTGAAAACTTTGCGGTCCAGATATACACCCACCGCCAGACCGATCACGATCGAAAGTGCCACGGCAAAACCCAGACTACTGAAATACGCAAGCTCGCGAAAATAACGTCTGGTTTCCCGTTTCATAAGATTAAGGGCCGATATAATGAAAGGCCCGCTAGCGAGCCTTTACGACGTTAGTGCACCTAACACAGGATTTTTGGCAAGTCAATGTAAAATTAACGTATTTCGCGTAAATAGGTGATTTTAAAAATGGCAAAAGATTTACGCCGCAAGGCACCAAAAAGCAAAGATGAAAAATAACCCGAGGCTTCTCTTTGTGTCTTGGCGCCTTGGCGTCTTGGTGGCCAATCCGTCTCAGGCCGATCCGGGCTGGGTTTATGTATTACCAAAAAACCCTTATCCGCCTGCATTTATATCCTCCAAACAGATGGTGCGAATGTCGAATACCGGACCGTCGAGGCAGGCATGATAATATTGATTCGGTATGTCCCGGGCAGCCACGGCACAGCCCAGACAGGCCCCCATGCCGCAAGCCATGCGCGTTTCGATCGAAACCTGGCATTCTATCGAATAGACCTCGGCGATGCCGATCACGCATTTGAGCATTTCCAACGGACCACAGGAGTAGATCAGTTCCGGACGCCGGTCCGCAGCTGCCGTTTCTACCGGAAGGGTCACCAGGCACTGGTCACCGGCACTGCCGTCGTCGGTTGTTGTGTGCACCGTCAATTTCATATCTTCGAATTCACCCACACACAACAGATCATCTTTTGTGCGCCCGCCCAAGTAGACCTTCAAGTTGTCGGGGTCAATCCCTCTTTCCAGGAGATGGGTGGCCAGAAAGACCATCGGCGCAATCCCGATACCCCCGGCTACGATAAATACCCGCTGGACCTGTTCGGGTAGCAGAAAGGCGCTGCCTAGCGGGCCGAGCACATCGATATGGTCACCGCGTTTCATTTCCGAGAGCAGACGGGTTCCCTTTCCGACCAATTTGTATAGGATCTCGATCCCTTGAATTCGCCCATCGGTGATGATCGGTCTGTGAATCGAAAACGGCCGGCGGAGCAAAGGATCGATGCCTTCAGTAATCCGCAGCATGACAAACTGGCCGGGTTTTACCCGCACAAAGCCGGCGCGACATCTCAACCCGATTCTATAGTAATCAGCGCCGACAGTTTGGTTCCACAGCACCTGTGCTTTTTGTTGCACCATCGGTTTTTCCTGTTTGATAAAAATCCGTTGTTACGAGTTTCGGGTTGCGGGTTACGAGTTTCGGGTTACGGGTTGTGAATTCTTTTTAACTCGCAACCCGCAACTCGTAACTCGCAACATTTCATCAAAATTGACCTCATTTCTCCATCACCTATAAAGCGTTTATAATGATCACCAAATCACAACTTTCGCCACCTACTGCAACCCGATCACAGCGGCAAACCTGCCGGTAATCTTCTCTTCGCGGTACGAAAAGAAAAGGTCGGTATCGCAGCGGGTGCACATGTTACTCAAAAATATGCTCTGTTGCGAGACCCCCGCCCTCGCCAGCTGATCGCGGCTGATGGCCCAGAAATCGAAATGATGGTCGGAATTTTTGAATCGCCACAGATTTTGGGGTATCTCCCGCCGGTAATTAATAAATTCAGCACAGCACGGGCCAAGAGACGGGCCGATACCGGCGACGATGTCGCCGGCCGCTGTGCCGAATTCTTTTTGCATGGTCCTGATGGTCCGGCCGATGATGTTGTTGACACTGCCGCGCCATCCGGAGTGGATGTTGGCGGCGACCTGCCGGACGGTATCGTATAATAAAACCGGTTGGCAATCGGCTACCTGGACCACAAGAAAGCGGTTGCGAACATTGGTCACCAGCGCATCCCCCACCGGCGGTGGCCCGGATTCGGTTAACATCCTGTACTCGTCCTTGCGGGTGACAATTAGTATGTCGGCACCGTGCACCTGTCTGGCAAAGACGAGCGTATTGGCATCCAAACCGTCTTGAATCGCCAATCGATTGCGCCTGACATTTTCCGGATCATCCCCTACCCCGAAGCTCGTATTCAGGCTATCATACGGTTTGCGGCTGTATCCGTCATTGCGCGTAAAAATTGCATGGTGGATTTCAGGCATATCTCGCAGATGCGGGAATTGCAAAAAAGATACACCGTTGCGTTTATTGAAAATCAAACCTGACGCCTCCCCGTTCGGTTTTACGCATTGTACTGCACCCGGGCAATATCAGCAGGGACAAGTGATTCTTTCGGACATAGCATTGAAATTATGGCAGTAAGGCGAAATGATAAAATTCTCACGCAAAGACGCCAAGCCGCAAAGAAGAATCATGAAATCTTTGCGTCTCTGCGACTTTGCGTGAAGTAAATTTTGGTCAATCATGATATGCACAATCTCTTTGACGTTAACATAGCAACATCAGGTATACGCTTGCATTCCGCCAAAAGCGCGACCGATCATTCATGGGCCGGCCTGACGCCTCAACCCTTCAATTCTAGCCTGCTACTGTGATTAGGCATATTTTTTGACGATCCGCTCAATAATTTGTGATGTCGATGTGTCAGGTACCACCGGAACTCGAACGATCCTTCCGCCGTCGGCTTTGACAAAATCCGCACCGATGATACGATCTTCGGGCCAATCATCACCTTTGACCAACACGTCCGGTCTTAACGCCCGGATCAGATTCAACGGGTCCGGTTCGTCAAACACGATAATAAAATCAACGCACCACAACGCCGCAAGGACCTCGGCCCTTTGGTCCTGAGATATAATCGGTCTTTGCGGTTCTTTGATTTTTTGGACCGATTGATCCGAATTGAGACCGATGATCAGCAAATCGCCTGCCATCCTGGCTGCGGTCAGATAGCGCACGTGTCCGGCGTGCAGTATATCAAAACATCCGTTGGTGAATACGATTTTTTGGCCTGCGTCCCGCAGCGGGGTTAATTTCGTTTTAAGCTCATTCAAGTTTAGCAGCTTCGTTCGTATTTTCATGGCCAGTCTGTTGATGGTGCTTGCGTATTATCGTCTGCAACCAGGACACCTTATAAATCCGCTAACATTCTTCAGGCCGCTATATTGCACGGGCCAGTGTCAAAACATCCACACGCTTTGCGCCGCTTTTAACCAAGACCTGGGCACACTCATTGACCGTCGCCCCGGTCGTGTAAACATCATCCACCAGCAGTACCCGTTTATTTTTTACAATATCGGGCCGAGGTACTTTAAATGCATTTTTTATATTTTGCAACCGGTCCGCACGGTTTAATCCGGTTTGAGGGGCGGTTTTTTTGCTGCGCACGAGCACATTTGTCTCAACCGCGGCGCGCCGGGGACGCAAACTCCGCGCCCGGCTTGAGTTGTCCCAATCGTTTACCAGAAGATAGGCTTGATTAAACCCGCGCTGCCGAAACCGTTTTTTATGCAGCGGAACTGGAAGAATCAAATCAATGGCATCATTTTTCCAGTAGTGCAAAAAATCGGTATAAAGCAGCGCCCCAAGAGGTTTTGCCAGCTGAATCTTGCCTTTGTATTTGAACTGATGCACGATCTCAATAAAACCCGGCGTATAGACCCCCGACGCACGCGCAACCTGAAATTTTTTCGGTTGCCGTGCGCATTCGCCGCAAACATGATCATCACTTTCCCGGCTTTTGAACATCAAACCGCACCTGGTGCAAATCGGGGATTGAACCGGCGTAACACCATCCAGGCATGCCGGACACAAATACGGCTTCAGATACAGTTGATACGGCCGCGAAGCCGACATTCGGGAAGGATACCGGGTGCTTTCGCCAAAATCAATCTGATCGAAATCACCACGGCTGCCACCGCCGCCGTTAAATTGGCACTGGGTGTCCGAGCCGCCGCCGGCAGAACGATAGAAAGATCCGCAAACCATGCACCGTGTGGGCAGCAGGGCATCTTTGAAGGCGGTGGCAATGCAGATGCCAGTTCGCGCTGCGGCGGGCGCGAGATAAGCGAAGCCCCTTTTCCATGAGATGGTTTTCATTTTTTGTAATAGTTCAGCCCCAACGACTCTAAAATCCAAACCCTGATAAACCGGAAAGAAAACCCGCAAAGGCACCAAGACACAAAGAGTAAAGAATTCGGGCTTAGGACCCGGCTTTGATATCACCCCAGCTTCCGGCTCGTAGAGCCTACAGCTCGGAGAGAGGGGTGGAGTTTACCTTTAGTCCAATGGAATAATGGAGTGATGGAATAATGGGTTTAAAATCGGAAATTATCTTGATCTTAAACTATCATTTAGAAAATCGATCTAAAAAAGATCTCATCCTTATGAACCCACTATTCCAACATTCCATCATTCCATCACTCCAAGACATTTGTCTACGGCAGAACCAGTTGCCTCAGGCCTGGCCCAGCTTCCGGCCCGTAGGCCTACAGCCCGGAGGGAGAACCAGGATTTCTCTGTTTGATTAAACTTCTTGTCTTCACGCCTTTGTGGCTGAACTGTTACCATTTCTTCCGGTTTCACCATCCCTGCTGGCGGCATCATAGACGGCCGTGCGCTGCCGGTAGACCTCATACATTGCTACGGCGGCTGCAACCGAAGCATTGAGTGAATCCACCCGGCCGGACTGCGGGATGGACAATAAGCCGTCGCAGTTCTTCTTTACCAGCGGCCGGACGCCCTTTTCCTCCCCGCCAATCACAAGGGCGATCGCCCCGGAAAGATCGGCGGCATACAGAGACTGTTCGGCCGCCTGGTCCAATCCGAACAGCCATAAGCCTTTTTTCTTCAACCTTTTAAAGGCAGCGGCCATATTTGTCACTCTGGTCAGCCGCGCATGTTCGAGCATACCGGCTGAAGCCTTTGAGACAGCCGGGGTCGGACCTGCTGCGCGATCCTTTGGTATGATAATGCCGTCAACACCGACGGCAAGGGCGCTGCGGATGATGGCTCCCAGATTATGCGGGTCGACCACATTATCCAGTACGATCAGAAACGGATGCTGGATCTGCGGATCTAGCCGGGCCGTGACGGCGTTAAATGGTGTCAGGGGAAACGCACCGACTCTGGCCGCCGCACCTTGATGATGCTCGGTCTGAGTCTTGCGGCTTAGCCTTGACATATCTATTCTTTTGACCGCTATGCTTTTGGACAGCGCCAAAGCGTCAATTTTTTCCAATCGTTTGGAGGAGGCGCCTTTCGCAAGATAAATCTCGTCAATCCGTCGCCTGGCTGACCGCAGGGATTCCAATACCGGATGGATTCCATAAATGATTTCGGTTTTCATACGGTCTCGGCCGAGGTACCCTTTAGCAAAGAATCCGGGCTCAGCAGATTTCGCAATCTCCAGCGTACAATCATTGGTGACTGTTTGATCTGCCTGCCTTGTTAAATGCCTGCCCAATGAAATGCGAAGCCTATTTCATCGGGGCGTAGCCTATCTCTCCGGTGCGAAATCTGTGGATTAAACGTCAGCCGCGGTTTTCCAAATACCACTCGACATACAGTCGGATCCCGTTTTCCAGCGATGTGGGCCTGAATTTATAGCCGGTAGAAATGAGTTTGTGCATGTCGGCTTGGGTAAAATACTGATAGCTGTCTATCAGGGTCTTGGGCATATCAAAGTATTTGATGTTCTGTTGTTGATTCAGTGCTGCAAATATGGCCGCAGCAAGACTGTTGAATGTTCGCGCGGTGCCCGTACCGGCGTTGTAAAGGCCGCTGGGGGCCGACGCATCCAGCAATTGGATGACGATATCGACAACATCCTGCACATAAACGAAATCCCTTTTCTGTTCACCATCGGCTACAGCTTCCCGGTAGGATTTGAACAACCGGATCTTTTGGGTTTTTAACACTTGAGGGATCGCAAAATTGGGCACACTGGCCATTCGACCCTTGTGATCTTCAAAAGGACCGTACACGTTGAAAAATTTTATGCCGTACCAGTGGCTAGGTGCGGCGGATTGTCTTAGCGCCCATAGGTCAAACAGGTGTTTGGAAAAACCGTACGGGTTGATGGGCCGGTATTGCGCTGTTTTTGCATGATCATCCGAGAAACCCCGGGAACCGTCCCCATACGTGGCGGCACTGCTGGCATAGATGAAAGGAATCTGTCTCTCTGTGCACAGTTGCCACAGTTTCTGCGAATAACCGATATTGTTGTGAGTCAGGTAATCAAAATCATGTTCCATCGTGTCGGTGCAGGCGCCCAAATGGATGATTGCTTTCAATTTTTCCACCTGATTCCGCGCCAGCCAGTCCCACAATTGCTCTTTGGGAACATAGTGCCGGAAAGACCTGCCTACCAGGTTTTTCCATTTTTGGGTGTCAGCAATGTTGTCCACAACCAGGATGTCGTCATGGCCCGCTTGATTGAGTGTCATCAGTGTATTTGTGCCGATGAAACCTGCACCGCCCGTTAAAATTATCATAAAAGCCGCCTTTTGATATTAATGGAAGAAAGCCTTCACCTATTACCAAGAACCCATTACATATAACCACATGAATGACAGCATGCATTCACCCATCACCTATAACCCATTACCACTCACCTTATTTTTATCCATCACCTATAACCTACATTCGATCACCACCAACCGACAGCGGCTTTCCCGGATCAGGTTTTTACTATTTGATATATGAATCAATCAATGCGATAAGCTCGGCCGTTGCTGTCTCGAGTCGATCATTGACGACGATGTGCCGGTACATTTCTTTGTAGGCCATTTCCGCTTTGGCGTTGTGCATGCGCCGCTGGATAACCGTCTGACTGTCGGTACCCCTTTTTTCCAACCTGTTTTTCAGCTCTTCCAGTGAGGGCGGCATGATGAAAATTGTGATACTGGAAGGAAATCGATTAAGAATCTGCCCGGTTCCCTGGATATCAATATCGAGCAGGATGTCTCGGCCGGCCGCCAGCTCTTTTGCGATGAACTCAGCGGAGGTGCCGTAATAGTTTCCATGGACCTGCGCCCATTCCGCCCATCGGCCGGTCTCTATTCCACGCTTAAATTCTGCTTTGGGAATAAAATGATAATCGATATGATTGATTTCTCCGGCCCGCGGCTGCCGGGTTGTATAGGAAGTGGAATAACGAATCTTATTAAATCGCCCCAGCGCTGCTTTGCAAAGTGTGGTCTTGCCGGCACCGGATGGCGCAGATATGACAAACAGCCGACCCGGTGTATGATCTACGGCCACAGGCGGCAGACGCTCACCATGCGCATCGGAAGCATTATTATTCTGATTCATGACAGACTAGCTCGTTTCCTTGAGGGTTGAGAAGCGCTGGGAAACCGTTTCGGCCTGGATTGCCGAAAGTACGATGTGGTTGCTGTCCATGATGATTATCGAACGCGTACGGCGCCCGTGAGTGGCATCAATGAGCCGCTTATCCTTGCGGGCTTCATCCTTCAGTCGCTTCATCGGAGCGGAACTGGGTGAAACTATTGCAACAACGCGATCGGCGACAACGGTACCGCCGAAGCCGATGTTCAAAAGGTTTTGTTCCATGATTTTTGCTCCTTACCTGCCGCACAGGCCTGTTTCATTCAATATTCTGCACCTGTTCCCTTATCTTTTCAAGTTCAGATTTCACATCCACCACAACATGTGACACAAGCGATTTTTCCGTCTTCGATCCTATGGTGTTAAATTCCCGATTCAGCTCCTGAAGTAAAAAATTCAGCTTGCGCCCGGCGGGCGCATCCGATTGCATGATATCCGTGAACTGTTTCAAATGACTGGCGACTCTAACTGTTTCCTCAGTGATATCGCTCCTGTCGGCAAGTATTGCTGCTTCCTGTGCGATCCGGTCCGCGTCGATATTCGCTAGCCCTTTGGTCAGTGCAGCCATCCGCGCCATCAGGCGATCACGATAATGGTCGAGAAGTCCTTTGGATTCCTGTTCAATGCGCAGCAGACTCCGTGAGATAAAGTTTATCCGCTTTTCAATATCGCTGGCTATATACGCACCCTCTTTGGTGCGCATGGCATTCAGATCGGTTAGGGCCTGGTGCAGACATGATTCAATGACCTGCCAGGTTTGATCCAGTGCCTGTGCGACTTCCACCGGCCTGATGATATCACTGACACCGGAAATTTGTTCCAGTCCAATCGGTGCCGCAATATTTAATTCATCTTTAAGTTGCATTAACGCCTGGTGGTAAGCCGTCGCTTTTAAGCGGTTAACTTCGAATGCCACTGCTTCCGGGGATTCATCTGTTACCTGCAGTCTCACTTCAACCCGGCCACGCGTCACATCGTCGGCGATTACACTCTTTATTTTCTCTTCTAATGGAAGATATTGCTGGGGCAGGCGCACAACAATATCTAGATAGCGACTGTTATAACTCCGAACTTCAATGTTAACCGCCGTGTTATCGTTCTTTTGTTCGGCTCTGGCAAATGCCGTCATACTATTAATCATGACTTTGATTCCTGTTTTAAATCCTCAATGTATTTTTTGCGTACGCTGTTCAAGTAGCTGCGCATGCCGGAGTCCGCATAATCGGGATATGTCCATTCCAGTGTTCGAAAAGAGCCTTTGCGGTAAATCAACGTTAGGTCGGCATAGATACCCCTGCCGATGTATATCCGGTGGCTGTAATTTTTGCCGGTAGCCAAAACAAAACGTTCCTGCAGCATGTAGCCGGGATCGATATTTACGACCCGCCGGCCCTGCCGAGCATATTTTTTTTCGATGCTGTTGGTAAAAATTTTGACATCGGCCAGGTCACTTTGTCTGATCAGGTCCTTAAATACAATCATACGCCTGAATAAAGGGGTCCCCATCTCGGTTTCATAGTATCGGGTGTAGTCAAACGGAAACCAGGGGCTCACCATGTCAATCGATCCGAAGCGGGGTGTGATATCCTGGTTCACCGCAGCAAGAAGACGCTTTTCCTGCATAAATAAACCGACAATAAGTTTTGCAGGCTTTGGCGGTTGGGGCTGGCTCATGAATCCAAGGTTTTTGCTTCTTCGATGAGCATAATCGGTATGTCGTCTTTTATTTCATACAGCAGTTTGCATTGATCGCAGATGAGACCGTCTTGCGATTCATTCAAATAAATATCCCCTTTGCATTTGGGGCATGCCAAGATGTCCAGCAGTTCTTTGTTGATTGACATCCGCTCTCTCTCCCTTCGGTATTGTTATAATCCGCTGTGAACTACCTGCATGTCTCGCCAAAAATGAAATGACCGATCTGAGTTTAATCAACCAGAGACTACGCTTTGTGTCCTGGTGCCTTTGTGGCAATCAGTTATCCGCCCCCGGGCGAACCCAGGTTTTGAATTAGCAGGACCCGCGGATTACCTCCCCGAAGATCCACCCGGGTCGTCTTTTGGCTGTGTCTGGTCTTCCAATCGGGATGGTTGCCGACGCAGTTGAAGCCATCTTGATATTTCATCTTTGATGGCTTTGTCCATTTCCAGAAATGAAATCGAAACGCCGATATCGTATTGGGCGAGACCGTAGCATTCGACCCGCACAACCGTGCCGATAATGAACAACGGCTGCTTTTTGCCGGTCGGAATATTCACCTGCACCTGGGTTCCGATGGGAATCGGAATTTCATTTTCAAAAAGAATGCCGCCGATGCAAATATTTTTTCCTATGGCTGTCCGGGTTTCGGCCTCATTAAATTCGAGTTTTCGCACCTTGACCTTTTTATTGAGGTCGATGCGCAAATATCGCCGTTTATCCTCGGAGAAAAAAGATATATTGTTTTTTCCCGAACCCTTGGCGCGATAAAGGGCTCTGTCGGCACATTTCAATAACCCGGCAGCGTCTGTGGCGTTGAACGGAAACGAAGCGAGCCCGCCGCTGATGGTCAACTGCATTTTCTGGCCTTTGAATTTGAATGCCGTCGCCGCCACCCGCCGACGAATCCTTTCCCCCAGCACCAGTGCGTTGACTTTATCGGTTTCGGGCAGTATCAGGACCAGTTCCTCACCACCATAGCGGACGGCGATATCCTCGGAGCGCTTCTCATTTATAAAAATATGGGAAACACCCCTTAGAACTTCATCGCCGGCTTGATGGCCGAACGAATCGTTGATCATTTTAAAGTCATCCAAATCAAAAAACAAGACTGACAGATCGAGGTTGTGACGTTTTGCGCGATTAACCTCCACTTCCAGGGTTTCATCGAAAGATTGCCGGTTCAGAAGCCCGGTAAGGCTGTCGAAGCGTGATGCCTTTACAGTGCTTTCAAAAATGTGAATTTCAACAACCTTGGGATTTTCCAGGGATTTATGAATGGAGCAAAAATAGTCGCAGATCGCGGTTCTCAAGCTCACCGGGCGACCGAGACGCTCATTAAGCCCTTCATAGTGTTCGATAATATCGTGCCAGCACTGCTCGGCCTCCGGTGGGTCTATCAATAGATCGGTCAACACGTCAAAAATGACGGCATAGACCTGTTGGCCATTTTTCTCAACGATGCGATTTAAAGCTTTGATCAGCCGGTCTTCATCCTTGTGGGTATCAAGGCATTTCAGAACAGAATCCTGAATCAGCTCCATTGCCAACCTCCTGGGTATCTTCCTGCCTCCCGGGCAGTGGGTGTTGATCCGCAAGGGGCAAGGTAATTATCACTTTCCAAAAACAACAGCGACGACAATCAATAGCATGCATCGCCGTGTATGGCAAGTTTGATGAATAACGTGATATGGTATGAAATTATCCCCTATCGGCGCCTTTGGACTAAAGGATCTGGGATTTGGACAAAACTTTCCAGGCCTGCTTTTTATTCTACCTTTCCTTTTTGTATTGCTCGGAAAGGTTGCTGGGTTTGTCCGATTTTATAACGCTCAATTCGAACATTTTGGCCTCTCTTAAAAACACGTAATATGCAGCAAAGACAGCGATAATGAAGCCCTGCATGCCGTCCAGCAATCCCAGTTTTAACAGGTACGTCTCAATAAAGGCACCGGGAGGTTTAAATATCAGACGAAAAAGAGAAAAATCCTTACCCTTGTTGTAACGGCCCAATGCAGCAATACTTGAAAAACGATTGACATTATTGGCATGATCGGACAGGTCTTTGACGGTCAGGTGAATTAAATCACCCATGAGGCTGGTACCTCGGCCCTTTAATATCAGTTTCTCATGCAGGACATCACGCTCCCAGAAAGCATCGCCTTTTCTGAAGAGGCGGTATCTTTGATTGGGGTACCAGCCGCTGTGGCGGATATCGCGATTTAAGTATTGCACCAATCGGGGAAATTTGGCTCCAGAGATATCGGGATTATCCTTTATAAATGCCTCAATCGATCGGCGCAGTTCGGCACTGACCCGTTCGTCCGCATCTAGGCTGAGGATCCATTCTGTCGAACATTTTTCTGCCGCCCGGTTTTTTTGTTTCTTATAATCATCGAAGGGATGCTCAAAGAACTTAACTTTGGAATTTTTGAGACAGATCTCCTTGGTCGCATCGGTGCTGATGGAATCGAGAACAACAATCTCATCCACAAAATCGGTTACAGAATCCAGGCAGGCCTGTATGTTCTCTTCCTCATTATATGTGATGATGGCCGCAGCTAATGTCGGTCTACTTGACATGGATATTTCTCCAGTTCTGAAGGACATTGTCAAATAATTTTTTCCAATTCATTTAACGTCATTTCAAGAGTAAATTTCTCTTCCACCCTTTTACGGCCATTTTCTCCAAATTGATCGCAAAGATTATGATTCTTCAACAGCATGAGTGTTTTTTCGACAAATTCTTCAGTATCATTTTTTGGGATCAGAAAACCGGTCTGTTGGTCGATCACAATTTCCGGGCTACTGCTGTGATTAAAGGCGATGACTGGCTTTTTAAAGGCCATTGCTTCAATGAGAACATAGCCGAATCCTTCTGAGAACGATGATAACACGAACACATCAATTGCGGCCATAAAAGATGCGATATCATCGATAAAGCCTAGAAATTCAATTTCATTTTCAAGACCCATTGACTTGGTATAAGCCGTCAATTCATTTTTCAGGCTTCCCTCACCGGCAATGAGGAGTTTAAATTGAACACCTTTTTCTTTCAGTCTTTTAGCCGCTTCAATTAAAAATTTATGATTTTTTACTTTTTCTAATCGACCGGCTGTGCCGAGGATGATTTTATTCGCTTGTGAGACACGAATCGGATCTTTGATCTGTTCAGGAATGTTTTCCAAGTCGATACCTAAGTAAACAACCTCAATCTTGGAAGGTGATATTAAAACCGGGTTGTTTTTTAGTATGGAACTTTTGGTCTCTTCAGAATTAGCGATAACTCCTGTAAGGATACGGCGGAACAACCATCTGTTTAAAAAGGAATTTCGTACAGGTTTTGCAATACCCCGGGCATAGAAAATCTTCTTTGTTCCGGCTATTTTTGCGGCTATACCAGCCGTTTTAAGATCCGTAGAAAGATTGACAATGATGGTTTCTACCCGCTCTTTTCTGATTATTCTACATATTTTTATTAGGACAAATACGTTTAAAAAACTGAGATTGGTTACCTTTATATCATATTTATTCAGTGCCACATTTTGTAATCGTCTTTTAAGCTCACTCCGTTTGTTTGTGACTACAGTAATGTTATGTCCTCTGGCAGCAAGGCGCGTCGCCATATCATAATACCATTTTTCTCCCCCACCCCAGCTTTTGTGGCTGTTAAATAAACATACCCTTTTATTAGGCATTATCGTCGGTCTCCGGATTTGACATATTTTATTAAATAATATCTGGCTGTCGTCCGCCAACGGCTTTGGTCCAGGTTAAAATATCGCGGGCATACCGTTCTGCTGTAAAAACTATTACTGCAATAATCATTTTATAATCAACTCGTTGTATAGCGCATAGGTTTTTTTTATGGTATCTTCAATCCGAAATTTCGTGCGAATTCGCTCACGGGCATTAACTCCCATTTTCTCACTCAGACGGGGATTCTCGTATAAATATCCAATTGCACGGGCAATGGCTTCGGCATTACCTGACGGCACGATCAAACCACTTTTATTATGTTTTATGAGTTCCGGGCTTCCGCCTGAATCCGTGACAATCGGCGGAATCCCATAAGCCATGGCTTCGATAACCCCTTTCGGAAGTCCTTCTCTTCTCAGGGCGGGTAAAACAAAAGCATCGCAAGAAGCCATCAGTGCCGGTGCATCTTCACGAAAACCGGTCAAGTGGATACGATCTTTCAAAGGGCTTTGCCTGATTTGGGATTTCAATCGGGAAGAATCCATATGACCCACGAGAAGCAAATGGATGGATGACGCCTGAGTTAGATAACGCATGGCATCAATCAGAACGTGAATGCCTTTTCTGGGCCGAAAGTTAGCGATACAGCCCACAACAAAAGCATCTTTGCGGATGCCGAATTGGCTTAAACTCCCAGGTGTGGCCACATACCATTTCAAATTATGGCCTTTATAAATCGTAACAAATTTCCGGGGATTCAGCCGCAAACCAAAAAATCGCATTTGGAGAAAGTGCTGTCGCACCGCCTCGGCCACGCAAACCACACGATCGACTTTTGGATGCAGGTATGTCAGCCATGAACCGGGATTAAGAAAACTGTCGTTTCCGGTAATGCCGCGGTAGGCTACAAGTTTGACAGGCAACCCGAGGGATGCCATGATGCTGTTGGAAACGGCTCTATTGTTGAAACCATGCAGAATGTCGATCTGTTTCTGTCTGATCCGCTCCCGTATTGTTCGAACGGCTCCTAAGTCAATTCGATTTTTCGGACTAAAATCGATAACTTTTATCCCCGATTTTTTCAGATATCTAATAAAAGGCGCTGAAGACGGGCACATTACTTCAATGTCTACGCCTGTTTGCGATAATCCGATAAACGTTTCCGTTTCAGGACGATCACTGAAACTTGTAATACATAAGACTCGCATACTTACCTATGAATAGCAGCATATAATAATTGCATCGAAACACCGGAACAATCCATCGGGAATGGTTGTCGGCTAAGGTTTGTTCAAAAGTAATATCACGGTTGCGGTGTCAGCCAATTTGCTCTGGCTGGTCAAGGGCAGGCAACATCGGGTCTGCAATCACACCTGATATTGATAGATTTCACACTTGCGCACCGGATTTGCGCTTCTGCCTTTCTCTCCGACGCTGTTTGCGCTCAAGATCTTCACGATACAAGTGGGGATAATAGATTTTCCAGCGTTTATGAAACCAGAAATACTGTTCCGGATATTTACGAACTGCCGCTTCGATGCTGTCCATGATGCGCTGGGTGTTAACCTGGATATCGTCGCGCAGGCTCTTAGTTTTCTGCATTTTCACCGGCGGATTCAAAATGACCGTGAATCCATTTTGATCTCTAACGCAAAAGGCAGGTATAACCGGAACTTTCGTCCGCATGGCCAGCATGGCGATGCCCGGCGTTGCCAGCACTTTGCGGTTAAAAAACATCGCATCGACGCCTTCACCCGGCTTTGTGCCCTGATCGATGAGGGTTGCCAGTACATTGCCGCCTCGCAGAGATTTGGTCATATCCGGAAGCGCGCCGGTCTTATTGATTACTTCACCGCCAAATCGCGTTCGAAAATTATATACCCATCGGTCGAGCGGCGCGAAGTCTATTTTTCGGGCAATGGCCAGAAGCCGATTGCCGAAATAGCTGGCCGCAAACAGCAGCGCCAGTTCCCAGTTCCCCAGGTGGCCTGATATGACAATCGTACCTTTGGGACTGAGCAAGTACTTTAAATTTTCTTTTCCGTCGATGCGAACCCGCATAAGAAGTTTTTCATTGGGCAGGCAGCTGAGCTGGATGATTTCAAATATGGTGATGCCAAGGTTGTCGAAAACACGTCGGGTGACGTTCAAAACCCGGTCCCAAGGCCAATCGGGAAAAGCGAATTTCAAATTACGCCGGACAATGCGCCGGTGGCGGATATCAAGGGCATAAATTAAAAAACCAAGACTCTTTCCCAGCCGTTCGATCTTTGATTGGGTTATATTTGCTATAAATCGCTGAAACGCGGTCTTTGATTGTTCGGAAGCCTCAAAACTCTCCCGCAATCCAACTGCTGTATCTTCTGGCATGTTTAGATCGTTCTCTCTTCTCCGGTAATTTTTTAAGAAAATAACAAACAAGCATCCACCTGTCAACTGCAAAGCCTGTAAATATGATCAAAGATTTTAATATGATATACCGCTTCTGCCGTCGTGATTCTGGCCGCATGCAAATCTTTGCTGCGGAATAGGTCGCATTTTTTAATAGTTGATACGAAAAACCCCCGTTGACATCCGGTGATGCCTCCGGTATTTTGCAACGAAAATTTAGAATTGGATATCTATCATTTAATTGATTCAGAAGGAGAATATCATGGCCGGAAATGAACTGTTTGGTACGGAAGAACGCAAAGAAGTCAATGATGTTCTGGAGACAGGCATCCTCTTCAGGTATGGTTTTGACAAAGAGCGCCGGGGACACTGGAAGGCGCGTGAATTTGAAGCCGAAATCGCACGATTTACCGGTGCCAAACACTGTCTGGTCTGCTCCAGCGGCAGCAGTGCGGTATCGATTATGCTCGCTGCCGCCGGTGTCGGAGCCGGAGACGAGGTGATCGTTCCGCCGTTTACTTTTATCGCCACAATCGAAGCCGTCTTGTGGGCCGGCGCCATTCCGATCTTCGCAGAGATCGATGATACGCTGAATTTATCCCCCGAGGGCATAGAAGCCGTGATAACGGAAAAGACCAAAGCGGTTTGCCTGGTTCATATGTGCGGATCCATGGGACGATTGGATGAGATCATTGAAGTGTGCAATCGTCACGGTATCCTGCTGCTGGAGGATACCGCTCAGGCACTCGGGGCTTTTTACAAAGGTCGGCATCTCGGTCTGTTCGGTAAGGCCGGATCCTTTTCGTTCGATTTTTTTAAGATAATAACCGCCGGTGAGGGCGGCGCCGTGATTACCAATGACGAAGATGTGGCCCAGAAGATGCCCCTGGTATCCGATCACGGCCATGATCACATCGGCGATAACCGCGGAGCCGAACAGCACCCCGTGCTCGGACTCAACTACAGAATCGGAGAATTAAATGCCGCCGTAGGGCTTGCCCAAGCCAGAAAACTGCCCCAAATACTTAAAACGCAAAAAGAAAACAAACACCAACTAAAAACAGCCATCGCCCGCTTTGATCAGATCACATTTCGCCGGATACCCGATCCGCAGGGCGATGCGGCCACATTCCTCAACTTTTTCATGCCCGATGAAACAACAGCGCGAAAAGTCGTCGAGGAATTCAACAACGCCAGCGTGGCTGGACTGCAATACTGGTACGACAATAATTATCATTACATCAAGAACTGGCATCATCTGAAAGATTTTTCAGTTGTCGCCAAACTCCCGGTTCAAGTAATTGATCCCGACCGCAATTACCATGACGTCAAAGTGCCGCAATCCGATGATCTCTTGAGCCGGTTGATCTCACTCATTATCAATGTGGGTTGGACCCAGGACGAATTGAGCGCGCATATCGATAAAATCACCACTTCCCTTAAAAAAGTGCTGAGTTAGTCTTTGAAAAAGAAAATCCTTGTATAGCGTGGCCGTACCTAAACAACCGCAATGAACACATAGATTGCATCTTAAATTCTTCTTTTCCTTGTGATCTTTGTGATCAAGCCCTTTTAGATTGCGAGTTAGCCGGATTAAGGAACACAACATGAGCATCTTAAAGAATATTCAACTCGTGGACAAAATGATCTTTGGCAGCGGAAGCTTTGATCAACTCGGAGAAATTGTCGATGCCAATCGGGCCGATTCATTCATGGTTTTTCTGGTGGATGATTACTTCGAGGGAAAAAAACTGCCGGAGCGGATTCCCGCCCGCAGGCGGGATCGGATTATGTTTGTCAATGTCGATCTGGAGCCGAAAACTACCGTTGTGGATGAATTACGGGATTCGATTTTGCAGATTTCCGGCCAAGCGCCGGATGGAGTGATCGGTATCGGTGGAGGCAGTGTGATGGATTATGCCAAAGCACTGGCGGTCATGCTGACTAATCCGGGGCCGTCATCCCAGTACCAGGGATTCAACCTGGCCAAGAAACCGTCGGTGTATCATGTCGGTGTTCCCACGCTTTCGGGTACGGGTGCGGAAATATCCACAACCGCAGTACTGACCGGCCCGGAAAAAAAGTTGGGTATCAAGGGTGATTTTACTCCCTTTCATCAAATTGTTCTGGATCCAGACCTCATATTAAATGTGCCGCGAAACCAATGGTTTTATACCGGTATGGACAGTTATATCCACAACATTGAATCACTTAGCGGTTATTACGCCAATACGCTGGGCAATGCCCTAGCGCACCAATCCCTCGAGCTGTGCCGCGAAGTCTTTCTGAACGGCAGCCCAGATGAAAGGTCCAGCAACGAAAGATTGATGGTGGCCTCATTGATGGGCGGCCTGAGTCTGTCTTTTTCCGAAGTCGGTGCCTGCCATGCCTTTTCATACGGTCTGTCATATGTTTTAGGAACCCATCACGGCGTCGCCAACTGTATCGCCTTTAACCAACTGGCGGACTATTACCCCCAAGGCGTGGCGGAGTTTAAATTAATGGTGGACAAACACAGCATCGATATCCCCCAAAATGTCACCGCCGGCGTTAGCGAATCCCAGATGGAAAAAATGATAGATACCACCCTAGCGCTGGAACATATGTGGCTGCACGCCCTGGGGGAAGAGTGGCGCAAGACCATGACGCGCGACAAGGCAAGGGAAATATATCAAAAAATGTAGAACCACATCAATTGCCGCCCAGGTGCTGCACAACCATTGTTTAATAAATTTGTAGAAAAAACTGTTTTTTCACTTTACGCCCTGGCATGGGGCCTTGGTACACCCTTGCTGCGCCTGAACCGGCGTCTGGCCGAAGGGTATGACCAGCGGCGTTTAATACCCCCGCCGACACCGGCCGATATCTGGATCCAGGCCGCCTCAGTCGGTGAATCCTTGTTGGCCTATGAACTGCTTAAACGGCTGAATACCGGCCGACCTATCCACGTTCTGGTTACCACCAATACGCGCCAGGGTATGGAAATTCTCGACAGGGCTATTGAAGATATCACTTCCAATGACCGCAACATAACCGTAGCGGCAAACTATTTTCCGTTTGACAAACCGAGCATCATGAAGCGGGCCGTGGCACACATCCGGCCTCGGGTGATGATTCTACTGGAATCAGAGATGTGGTCGGCACACCTGGCGGCTTTAAAAAAGGCAGGCTGCCCGGTGCTGGTCGTCAACGGCCGGATGACGGCCAAGAGCCTGAAGGGGTATTTGCGATTGTCATCTTTGTGGCATCTGCTCAGACCACATAAAATACTGGCTATCTCCGACAAAGACGCCCAACGCTTCGGGCGACTCTTCGGCCCACAACGCGTGGAGATCATGTCAAATATCAAGTTTGATCGCCTGGATCTTACCGTACAGTCATTAGAAAACATCAACCCCTTATCATCACTTGTTTTAGACGATGCCAAAATGGTGATTTTTGGATCAATTAGGCGGCAGGAAGAGGACCAGATTCAAAAGATCCTGCTTGAAATTCGCCAAAGGCACCCGATGGTGATCATCGGTCTGTTCCCGCGTCACTTTCAGCGGCTCGATGCCTGGACAGTGTTTTTAAACACTCGCGAAATACCCTGGTGCCTGCGATCCGCAATCGATCAACCGGTTGCTCCGGGAACGGTTATTCTCTGGGATACCTATGGGGAATTGTCGTATGCCTATCAGCTGGCTGTCGCCGCCTTTATCGGTGGCAGCCTGGTCCCGCTGCGCGGGCAGAATTTCCTTGAACCGCTTACCAGCGGCATACGCCCGGTCATCGGTCCTTCATGGGAGGATTTCCATTGGGTGGGCACTGAAATCATCGAAAGCGGGCTGGTCAGAATTGCCAATAACTGGCAGGAAGTCGTCGATCTTCTGGTTAACGATATTGCCCAGCCGTACGACCCGGAAACCGTGCGAAAAACAGCTTTCCGCTATTTAAAGGACCGGCAGGGTGGCACCGCCATGGCTTGCCGCGTGATAGAAGAATATGTGGATGGGAGAGACCGGATTGATGCGGGCGATAACAGATAGTCTCTTTCCAGATGTTGTTCCGGATGACTTTCAAAGTGCCTAAAGTGAGCTAAAGTGCCTAAAATTGTGGAATTCTATCTATTCTAAATAGCTCGATTGAGCGAAGCGAAACCTTAACTTTAGGCACTTTAGCTCACTTTAGGCACTTCACACTTTTATTTTCTGTGAATAGCGCATCAGCAAAACGCTGCCCGTCATTCTATTTTCGCCTGCTGTTACTAGGCCTTTGCACCTGCCTCCAAGATAGCGTCACCTTCCTGCTTGTAATAACGGGTGGATACGGCCTGTCGCCGGCGGAAGTATTCCCGATAGCCCTGATCAAACGCCAGCCGCGATGCGAGCACTTTTTCAAAATTGCCGGACAGTCCCAGAAACAATTCTGAAATTTCCCGTACGGTCTGATGGCCTGATTCGCTGCCGGTAATATAATCACACAACCGATTGTCCCGGGTATACCGCGTAAACAACGGGCTGGCCGGACGGCGAACCAGACACCTTACCCCGCACAATTTTGCCATTGACAAGTCATTGATATCATCAAAAACACAGGCGATAGATTCGAATGATATTTTATTCTCCATACAGAGGTGCTCTATGGCCAGTCGTTTGTCCCTGATGCCTGAATAAATAGCATCAAAATGCTCACGCTTGGCAAAAAATTTAGCGGCAGCATTTTTTTCACCACTGATCACGGCCGAAACAGGCAGGCGGCCATAGCGGAGCCACAAGCCGTAGCGCAGCATGTTTGTTCCCATGGAGTCGGCTTCGTTAAACGTACTGGGGCGCTCAGCATCTTTGGTGCCGTCGTTGAAAACCCCGTCCCAATCGAATATAAGCGCCTGAATTTTTGTAATCTTTGCAGCGAGATCGGTGGCCGGAACCACAAACACGCCGCCCAAATCGCTGAAAAGCCGTGCGATGGAATCGATATGCGCTTTCGAATTGTTGATCTGATTGTTATCCAATGAGCCCCAACTGTACAAAGTCCTGGATATCCAGGAAGCCGATCGGCAGGTTATTTTCCAATACAATGATGTTATCTATTTCACGCTCCTTAAATATATTCACCGCTTCGTAGAGCAGGGCATCGGAATTGATGGTAATCGGATTTGTCGTAAAATCCAGCTCGGACATCCTTTTGTCAACGATCTCCCGTCCTTGTATTTGCAATTTGCGGCGAATATCGCCGTCGGTGAAGACGCCGGCCAGTTGACCTTTGTCATCAACCAGCGCCACGGCCCCCATGCCCGACTCGGTCATTTCAATCATCGCGGTCGAAACTGAATCGGAAGTCTTGCAAACCGGATTTACCTTCTGAACCACCTCGCTGACGCGCATGGTCATCAAGCGGGTATGCTCGAAGAACTGATCAGTTCCAACTTTGGTCAAAGCATTGTCGCACAGTCGTTTCATGACACCCCACGGAACCGTACAGACATGTACGCCCGCCAGCATCGCCTGCCGGACGTGTTCGGGATAACGAACGGAGGAGAACATGATTTTTGTCGGATAATTGTACATTTCGACCACATCGACACATTGCTCAAAAAGCGCAAGGGCGTCATGTCCCTGGTCTTGGAGTCGACCGGCGAGTGGACAAACGAAGGCCGCTCCGGCCGCCATGGCCATGTAGGCCTGGTTCAAGGTATAGATCAGGTGGACATTGACCCGGTGTCCTTCATCCGTAAGCGTTTTACAAGCCTTTAGGCCTGCCATGGAAATCGGCACTTTAAATACCGGTTTGCTTTTCAGCGGTAAAGTCAAGAGTCGGTGGGCTTCGGTAACAATCTCGTCGTAAGTTTCCCCAAGTGCTTCCACCTGCAGCTCCGGAACCATGCCGGATAACTTCACGATGGCTCCGTCGATATCGGTAATGCCGTGTCGATGCATGAACGTCGGTGTTGTGGTCAGACCTTTCAGAAAACCGAGATCAAACGCTTGTTCGATTTCATTGAAATCGACTGAATCTAAATAGAGTTCCATACCGTCTCCCTTTTTTTAATCGATTGCGATTTTAAACCCAATATTCCCTGGCCCAGACCGATTATACGAAGTGTTCGTTTCACTAATGGATGTCAAATTTTACACCACAATCAGAAAGTTATTGGTTAGTCGCACCAGGGTGGGCCATTACTCCATCATTCTATAAGACGTCTAAAAGTAAACGCCACCACTCTTGGGTGCAATAAAAGTCGGATCTTCCGGGCTCGGCTTCTTTACTTTCATGCTTTGGTGTAGTTTTTTACCAGGTTATGGATTTCGATCAAAGGCCTTAAAAAGGCTTCAAGTTCGTCCAGTTTCAATTGACTGGAAGCGTCACACAGGGCCTGGGGCGGATCCGGATGGGTTTCTATGAAAATACCGTCCACTCCGGCAGCAACACCGGCTCGGGATATCACCGGTAGAAATTCCCGTGTACTGCCTTTCGGATCCTTGCTGGGAATACCGTACTTGCGAATACTATGGGTGATGTCAAATACGACCGGATAGCCCATCTGGTTTAGATGGTAAAAGCTGCGCGGATCTACGATCAGATCGTTATAACCGAAGGTATAACCGCGCTCGGTAAGAATAATCTTATCCGAACCGGCATCTTCCAATTTTTTTACCGGCTTGGCCAAATTTTCGGGTGCCAGAAACTGCCCGTGTTTTATGTTGACCGCCTTGCCGGTTCGGGCCGCTTCCACCAGCAATGATGACTGCATACACAGATAGGCCGGAATCTGAATTACATCAACGACATCTCCTGTGGGCTTTACCTGTTGGGGAAAATGTACATCGGTTAATACGGGCAGTTCGAACTCGGCTTTGATTTTATCGAGTATGGCAAGTCCTTCGTCCAGTCCCGGGCCGTGGTAATGCGACAGTGAACTGCGGTTGTCCTTCATGAAAGAAGACTTGAATATTGCCGGCAGCTGCAGATTCTCCGAAATCTTTTTAAGTGCCTGCGCCGTGCGCATCATGATGGACTCTTCTTCGATGACGCAGGGTCCAGAGATCAAAAACAGTTGATCAACTCCGCATTTTACATTACCGACGTTAACGGTTTTTTTCGGTGTCATTTTTTCCTCACACTCACCTTTCGGCGGTATTGATAGTAAAGGCTTTAGGCGGACCGTTGCTCGCCGTAAACTTACTGGTAAGCATTTCAAGCCGCATGTCGCGCAAAAATTTAAGGGAAAGGGGCCGATTTGTCAAGTCTATATCACAAAACTGAATTATAACCTACTAAATTTGCAAAAGATAATTTATAAAAAAATCATATCGACCGCCAAGGTTCACATGGCTGTCTGCGCCGCCAAATGTCGATTGCGTTTTTCCGAGCAGTGCTTGACACGCAACCGCCGAATAGATATATTCCGCAGACTTCAAATGGACACACCCTGTATTCAATAGAACTCACAGAATATGAAAATACTCCTGGTGCAATTGAGCTGGCTGGGGGATACCATTTTCTCGACCCCGGTCATTGCCGGTATCAAACAAATCTATCCCGACTCCCAGCTATGGATGCTGACGACCCCTCTGGCATCTGCTCTGGTCGAGCGAGATCCATTGCTTGCCGGTGTACTAACCTATGACAAACGCAACCGAGACAGCGGTATCAAAGGTTTCGTGCGAATGAGCTTCCGCCTGAGGCATCTGAATTTTAACGCCGCATATTCCCTGCACAAGTCTTATCGTACGGCCATGCTGCTGTGGCTCAGCGGGATTCCGGTGCGAATCGGTTTTGCAAACGCCAAACTGTCCTTTCTCTATCACAAAAGACGCCCGCGCAATACGGAAGAACATGACGTGTTGCGCAATCTGTCGCTGATATCAGGGGAAATCTCACCCAATGCGCCGGACGGAACCCTGCGCCTGTTTGCCCCGCAAATAAAAGATGCAAACCCGCAGGTGCAGAAAGTCCTGGCACGGCTGAACAAATATGTCGTCCTGGTTCCCGGAAGTGCCTGGCAAACCAAAATGTGGCCCTGGCAAGGCTACCGCCAGGTTGCCGAGAACCTGATGGCTAAAGGGTATTCGGTGGTACTGCTGGGTGCACTATCGGAAAGACCGGTCAGCGAGAAGGTGGCCCGGGGAATCGATGTCATCAATTTGGCCGGCGAAACGGACATTTCCGATGCCATGCTTTTGGTAAGCAACTCCAGGCTCGTCGTCTGCAACGACAGCATGGCCCTGCACATGGCATCTGCCTTCAAGGTTCCGAATGTCGCCATCTTCTGTTCAACCTCACCGTCTTTTGGTTTTGGCCCCTGGCAAAACAATGCCATTGTGCTTGAAAGAGACGACCTTGAGTGCAAACCCTGCGGACCTCACGGATGGAAGCGGTGTCCAACCGGAACCGAAGCCTGCATGCGCGAGCTCACGCCGCAAACCGTTGTTGCCGCTGCTGAAAAATTACTCGGCATCGCTGGAGGGTATCAAGACAGGCAGATCAACGGGTAACAAGTTTGAACTTCATATTCATTCCCTGTCTCAGACCGGATCGATTGGGATCGGGGTTTCATATGTCGAGGATTTCGCCTGCCGTAATTGCTTGATCCTATTACACCGAATCGCGCCACGACGGGCTATGTGCCTTCGTGTTTTAGTGGCTGAATTATTACTTCTTGTCTATTCCCGCAGAACACTTTCCAGAACCGGCAGAATATCTTCGGGTGTAATCGCCTGCATGCACGCATCATCTTTTTTGCATTTTCGCAGATTGCACGGCGCACAATCCAGATCTTTGTGTATAACGTGGCCTTTGTAAGGTCCTGTCCGGCTCGGATTTGCAGGACCGAACAGGGCGACGACCTCCTTTCCCAGGGCAACCGCCAAGTGCATCGGTCCGGTATCGCAGCTGACCACCAGACTTGCACCGTTTATCACCGTTATCAGCTGCGTCAGTGATGTTTGACCCACCAAATCAAACAACGCCACTTTTGCCGAGGCTGTAATACTCGCGGCCCGCTGGTCATCTTCCGATCCGCCGGTGAGAACACAAGCTATACGATAGCGATCGTAAATGGCGTCGGCCAATGCTGCGAAGCGGTTCGGCATCCATCGGTTAGCCGGTTTGGTTGCCCCGATATTCAATACGATGTATTCATTCGGCAGATTTGCAGGCGCTGGATCCGTCAGTGGTATATCCCAACGAATCTCACGCGGCACGATGCCCAGATAGGCGGCAAATTGCATGTATTGCGTGAGCATATGTTCGTTCGGATCTGCCGGGGGAATTCTTTCAAAAGGAAAGAGCCAGGTCATTTCTTTGCACCTTTTGCGGTCGAAACCGATTCTGCGCCGGCTATCGGCCATCAGGCAGAAAAAACCGGATTTTAAGATTCGTTGAAGATCGAGCGTGATATCAAATTTCGTGGCGCGGATCTGTTGTTTTACACTTCCCAGAGCACTGCGCCAGTTGTACTTGTCAAACAATATGGCTCGGTCGACAGAACCGTGGCTTGCAATCAATGGATAGCTCAGCGGTTCAACCAGCCAGTGGATGCGCGCCTTGAAATGGGTATTTAAATGTATGGCCAGCGGAAGGGTGTTGATTACATCACCCAGGGCACCGAGTTTTATCAGCAGTATATCCATAGTGGCATCATCGCGTAACAGACAAAACGACAGGTGTCAATCATGTACTGCTTCAAACGCAGGATAAAAGTAAAGAATCCGGGCCCAAGGACCCGGCTTTGATATCACCCCAGAGGGGTGGAGTTTACCTTTAGATATCCAACGGAATAATGGAATGATGGAATAATGGAATATTGGGTTTAAATTCGGAAATTATCTTGATCTTAAACCATCATTTAGAAAATCGATCTAAAAAGATCTCATCCTTATGAACCCACTATTCCAACATTCCATCATTCCATCACCCCAAGATATTTGTCTACGGCAGAGCCAGTTGCCTCTGACCTGGCCCAGCTTCCGGCCCGTAGGCCTACAGCCCGGAGGGAGAACCAGGATTTCTATGTTTGATTAATTCTCCCCGTGAGTGAAGGCACAAGTGCGCAAGGGCTCCCAGAGCATTATCAAGGCTAAAACAAATTTTCCGACCATTCGATATTTTAAAGTTGCGCAATTCTGTCGATTTTATATAGTTACACCATAGATTCATCTGGCGAACCTCCGGTTGCAACACGAGATACCGACTAACAGCGGATCGGTCGCGTTTTAATGCTTTCCACACATACCACCATCTATCAAAACTACCGCATCGGTGCCTGCCGGCAGCTTGACAGCGGCCATATCGAGCGCCTCATTCAACTATTCGAGCAGCCGACCCAGGCGCCCGGATCGGTCCTGGGCGGAAGAACATCGATCGCGACCGATACCATCGACGGCATCGGAGCGGTTGCGGTAAAATCCTACCGGCGTGGCGGGCTTGTCAGCCATTTCGTGAAAAGAACATATCTTCGCCTTGGCAAAATACGCTGCCAGGTAGAGTTCGAGATGCTCAAAAGAGCCAGTGCCATCGGTGTGAACGTCCCCCGACCGGTGGCATATGCCTACACAAGATGTCTGGTTTATCGATGCTGGCTGGTGACAAATGAAATCAAAGCCCATCGCACCCTGGCCGAATTGAGTCTGAAAGACCCGCAACGCGCCTTGAATCTCATAGCGCCGATTGCTGCGCAGATCAGGCGTCTCATCCGCCATAGAATTCGGCACGTGGACCTGCACCCGGGAAACATCCTGGTTGATCAGAACGACAAGATCTATCTGATCGACTTCGACCGGGCTGGCACATCAAGGCTGAGCCAAAATTCGCTGCGCAACCGATATCTGGCGCGCTGGAAACGCGCGGTGCTGAAGCATCAATTGCCGGATGCGCTATGGGAAAAACTGGAAGCCCGACTCTTGACACGCTGAATCGAATAAGCATTGCAACGAATTCAGGATTTCCACAACCCGAGCCCATCAGCCGTCTTTGCGACCGTGACGCAACTCTTTGAGACGGCTTTGAAGGTATTCGCCAAAAGCGGCCCGATCTTCTCCGAATTCCAGGCGGATGCCGATCACCACGAGCGCTACCGGCAGCGGCCTGCGGTGTGCAATCCGCACGTAATCTTTCTCGGTGGTAACCAAAAGCTGTGCGCCAGCATTTGCCGCCGCCTGGATGATCGATTGGATATCGCTGTCCGCGTACCGGTAATGGTCCGCAAAGCCTCGAAAACCGCAAACGGTGCACCCATAACTCTCCACCGTCCGTTTAAAATCCTCATTGGCGGCGATGCCTGAAAATGCCAGGACTTTTTTGTCTTTCAGCCAATTTGTGCCGGCCTTATGAGTATCGGCGGCGGCATCCGCATGGCCGGGTATGATGCTTTGGATATACGGGCGGTGAGAAGTCCTGAATACCGGACTTGCCCTGCCGATCTGATCCGTCACACCGGGCGGCAAGGGTGGGCCTGCGCTGCTGGATGTTTGATTGGAGCGGGTCAGGACGAAGGCATCGCCGCGGTTTAAAGCCGATGGCGATTCGCGCAGCGGACCGCGGGGCAGCAGGTGATGGTTGCCCAGCGGCTTTTGACTGTCCAGCAGAACCAGGTTGATATCGCGGATCAGTTTTAAATGCTGAAAGGCATCATCGAGGATAATGACATTCGGGTCGAATTCCCTGACGGCCCTTAAGCCGGCTGCGAACCGGTTCTGCCCCACCAGAACCGGCACTTTAATTTCCAGCAGGTGGGATGCCATCATCCAGGGTTCATCTCCGGATGTATCAGCGGTCATTCGCATTTTTCGGCCGTCGCTGACAATTCCGCCGGTTGCCTCGGCCGTGCCCCCATATCCTCGGCTGATGACCACGGCCCGGTAGCCGAAACCATTCACCAGCTTGGCAACATGCATGGTCAGCGGAGTTTTCCCGGTCCCGCCCACGGTAATATTGCCGATAGAAATCACCGGGCAGGGCAGTTTTCTTGATCGCAGGAAACCGGTGCGGTATCCGGCGGCACGCACTTTTACCACCGCACCGTACAGTCGCGATAAAACCAGCAGAACACCCCTTAGAACAAGGGTGTGCGGAGGATTTTCGCCCCTGATAATGGTTTCGATCATTTGCCTGAATGATTCCACCATGGCAGCAATAAATTCCGAAGTACATAATTCGGATACAAGGCGGTGAATAGATTGCCACAAAGGCACCAAAACACGAAGCGAAAGCTTTTCCAAATATCCTTCTAAGCGACTTTGTGTCTTCGTGACATTAAGATCCTGTCATAGAAAGTCGTATATCCACCTTTGGAGGGTAATAAAACCACAATTATGGGTCTAATATTCTACATTCATAAAGACGACCAAACCATATCCGAAGAAGATGAAATTCGCGACCCAGGCAGCGATAATCGGCGGCAGCATGCCACCGTATCCTAGCGAGAGGCAGAAATTGAAAAAAACCCAGTACAAAAAAGTAACGCCGAGCCCGAAGCCGATACTCACCGAAAGCCCTTGTGCTCCTCTCCGGCCGCGCCGCTTGATACCGTAACCGGCGGCCACAAATGACAGGACCAGACATACGACCGGAAATGCCAGCTTGGCATGCAGGTCCACGCGGTAGTTGGTGGCGTCATATCCTTCGGCTTCGACATTGCGGATGTAGGCCAGCAATTCCATGAAATTCATCTCTTCCGATTTTTTTGCCACCCGTTTGAGCTCTTCGGGCGCATAGTCGAACGGCTCAACACGTCGGGGATAGAATTTGATGTGATAATCATTTTCATCCGAATCAGGATTACGGGTTTGCTCCATGATGTCGCTAAATATCCATTGTCCGTCGGTGTATTCACCGGACTTCGCATCGATCCGGCGGTTGAGGCGAAAATTTTCATCAAAATAATACAGCGTTATCCCGGAGATGGTTTGTTTGGCATGCTGATAGTATTTGATATGGGCGATCGAACGATTGCCTTTGATCCAGATATTTTTCTGTCGCGAGGCGATGGCGGGTCTTTTTTTTACTTCCTCGAACCAGATGCGGTTGGCTTTGGTGATGGTGGCCGGTACGATCTGGTCAGCCAGAAGAAACATGAAAATGGAAAACATCACAGCGATGGTGATGACAGTTCTCAGCAGATAGGTTGCACTGACACCGCCGCTTCTCAATGCAATGAGTTCGTTGTTTTTATTCATTAACCCGAAAGCGATCAGAATCGCCAGTAGAATTCCTACCGGGGCTATTTGGGAAATGACAAAGGGTATTCTGAACTGAAAAAAGACCAGAACTCTCGAAAAAGGAAGACCGGCATCCATGAAGTTGTCGATTTTCTCAAAAAAATCGACCGCCAAAAAGATGCTGACGACGGCAATGAGAATGATGCTGAAGTATTTGAAGATCTCGCGAGTGATGTAGCGATCGAGAATCGACATGCCTGCCTCGTATCCAGGTCAGCGTATATAAATTAGCCACAGATACACACAGATATACACAGATAATAAAACCTATTTGCCTGTTCGATTGATCATCAATTGCTTACAGCGGAGTATTTCATTTCAAGTATTTTTACGAGCACGACGGTCTATCATCCGCTGCAGGTACTCGACGGCAAATCCAACGCGAACCGGTTGCTCGTTGGCGGTTTTGATCAACAAATACACGCCCAGTCCTCCCATAACAGCATTCGGCAACCACATACCGATCAAGGGCGGATAGGCACCTGTTTCTCCAAACACCAGACCTACCGATAGAAGTATATAGTAGAATAAAAAATACACCAGACCCAGCACCAACCCGGAAGATCGCTTAACCCTTTTGGACACAATGCCCAGAGGCAGCGCCAGGATACCCAGTGCAAAGCAGGCAACCGGAATCGAAAACTTTTTGTGATATTCCATCAGCACCTTGTAGTAATAGGATGTTTTATCGCCGCTGGTTTTCAGGTATTGGCGCAATTCAGACAGGTTCATCTCTTTGCGGCCCTTGCGATTGCCTGCAGCCGTTATCGCTTTTTTCATATCGAGTCGAATATCATAGGTATCGAATGAAATGGAATGGGCTGAGCGGTCGTCGAGTCCGACCTGGTTGATCAGACCGTCATAGAGTCGCAGATGAAAGATAAAAGACTCCGGTTCACTGAAAAGTTTGCCCTTAGGGGCGACCACGGTACTGATGATCTTGTCGTCCCGTTTGTCCTCGATGAAAACATCGATCAGCGTTTTATTCTTGATGTCGATCTTGTTAACGTACAGCATGACATCATTGAAGCTGTCGTTGAAGGTCCTTTCTTTGAGGCCGATATCCAGATTGGCGGAAAACACCTTGAAGGTGAGTTCTTTAATCGCCGTTCTGCCGCGGGGTGTTCCGTAGACCGCCATGAAACAGGCCAGCAGAGCGCCGGTGAAACAGAACATCAAAACCGGGGGCAGAAGCCGGTACAGACTCACTCCGCCCGATTTCATGGCCACGATTTCATTATCACTGGACAGGCGCAAAAATGTGAGCAGAACGGCCATCATCGTCGACATGGGAATAACGTAGGTCAGGAAATAGGGCGTTGAAAACAATAGAATTTTAAAGACGACGAGCAATCCCACATTGAAATTAACAATCAGATCGGTGATCTTTAGCATTTCCGCCATCAAGAACACAAACGTGAAAAAAACGAGATTGAGAACAAAGGGCGGAAAGAGCTCCCGGAAAATATAACGATCGATAATCGAATTGATTTTCATCCTGAAAACGTCAGTTCTGATGCGATGGTGCATCCATAGTGGCATCACTGAACTGCATCTGATAGAGCTTGAAATAATCCCCCTGACGGTCCATCAACTCTTCATGGCTGCCTTCTTCGGTCATCCTGCCACCCACCAGCACAATAATCCGATCCGCATTGCTGATCGTGGACAATCGATGGGCAATCACAAAGGTCGTTCGTCCCTGCATCAGGTTCTCGAGGGCTTTTTGCACCAGTTTTTCAGACTCGGTGTCCAGTGCGGAAGTGGCTTCGTCCAGAATCAGAATCGGTGCGTCTTTGAGCAGTGCGCGTGCAATGCAAATTCGCTGCTTTTCGCCACCGGAAAGCCGCGCCCCGAGTTCGCCGATGTTGGTGTCGAACTTATTTGGAAAATTCTGAATGAAATCATAAGCATAAGCGGCCCGGGCCGCGGCGACGATATCTTCTTCCGAAGCACCAAAGCGACCATAGGCAATATTATTGCGGACCGTGTCGTTGAAAAGTATCGGTTCCTGGGTGACAACGGCAATTTGTCTGCGCAGCGATGCAATGCTCGCTTTGCGGATATCCAAACCGTCAATGGTGATAGCTCCCTGGCTGACATCGTAAAAGCGGGGGATAAGATTGACCAGCGATGTCTTGCCGCCACCACTCATGCCGACGAGCGCCAGCACATCTCCGGCCTTCACGTCGAGGACAATATCATTTAAAACCATTTCATCGTCGTATTTAAAGGACACCCGGTCAAAACTCACGCGATGGGGTTGGGTGTTTATCTCTATCGGATGGGGATCCTCGGCGATTTCGGTGGGTCTTTCCACGATGTCGAAAATCCGGTCCGTGGCGGCCATTCCCCGCTGGATCGCGTTGTTGAATTTACTGAGATCTTTAACCGGTTTGTACAGCAGAATCAGAGCAGTCAAAAAAGAGACGAATGTACCGGCAGTAAAGGCGCCTTCCAAAACCTTCCAACCGCCGTACCAGACAATAAAGGCGGCCGCCACACCACCGAAAAACAGGTTGATTGGGCTGGTAATGATCCGCGCGCGCGTCTCTTTCATCTCCATGCGAAAAAGGCGCCGGGTTTTTTCAAAAAATCGCTGCTTTTCGAAAGTCTCCATGCCGAAGGCTTTGACGATCTTGTTTCCCGCAAAGGTTTCGTGCAGAAAGGAGCTGATATCGGCCATCTCCTCCTGGCAGCCGGTGCTGGTGCGCCGTACTTTTTTGCCGAAGATAACGATGGGAAAGAAAGCGGCCGGCAGCACCAATAGAGCAAACAGGGCCAGGTACCAGATTTGAAAGATCAACACAACAATAAGTCCGATAATGGTAAAACAGTCTCTCAGGGATCCGGTAATCGTGGATGAGACCATGTCGCGCACAAAGTTGACATCGTTGATGATGCGCGACATCAGGGCTCCGGTGGTTTCGCGGTGAAAAAAGGACAGCGGCAGGTCCTGGATCCGATCGTACAGATTGTCGCGCAGGCGGCGGATGATGTCCTGCCCCACGTAATTCATCAAATAATCGCCCCAGTAGGTGGACAAAGCGCGCATGAAATAGACCAAAATAATGACCAGTGGAACCAGGTTGAGCATGCGCACATCGTTGTTGACCAGAATCGAATCCACGACCGGCCGCATCAACCAGGCCGTGGCAGAAACGCCGGCAGATTCCACCAGCATGCACACCATGGCCATAATAAGCCGGAAGCGGTTCTTTTTTATCAGCGCCAGGATTTGCCTGTGGCGGTATTTTATTTTCATTCCACCGATCATATTCATAACTATATCATGTTTAGCGCAATCTCCGCCACCCTTTGTGAGGCGCCGGGCCCGCCCAGAGCCGCTCTGACCTTGAGCAATTCGTTTTTCACATTTTGCAGACGGGAGCCATCGTTCAACAATTTAGACACGTTTGCGACGATATTCTCGGCCGAGGCGTCATGCTGAATTAACTCCGGTGCGATCTCATTGTCAGCAATCAGGTTTACCAGGCCGATGAACCTGACGTTGGCCAGCATTTTCCCCAACCAGTATGTCAGCGTCGATACTTTGTAAACAATAATCATCGGTGTGCCCCAAATGGCGGCTTCCAGGGTGACGGTCCCTGAAGCCGCCACAACCAGGCTGCTCTTGCGGAAGACATTCTGCACGCCGTCTTCGACAAGTTCTATATCGGCTTTTGCCGTATGGCGCTGGACGATGGCTTCCACCGATTGTTTTCCGACCGATGGTGCAACCGAAACGAGAAATTTGATGTCACTGTCGCGCCGGGTCAGACTTTCGGCAGCCGTCAACATGATGGGCAGCAATCGGAGGATTTCCCTGTCCCGGGATCCGGGCAGAAGGCCGACAATTCTTTTTACGTCTCCGGCAGGATCCGTAGTGTTAATATCCGGGGCCGCTTGGGTGTCGAGCAGCGGGTGACCGACAAAGGTCACCGGTATTGCGTGCCGTCTGAAAAATTCGGCTTCAAAGGGCAAAATTACCGCCAGGTGATCGACCCGCTTTTTGATCTTTTGAACCCGTCCCGGTCTCCAGGCCCAGACCTGGGGACAGATATAATAAAGCACAGGTATACCGAGCTTTTTAGCGGTGGCAGCCACATGCAGGTTAAAATCGGGAAAATCGATCAGGACCAGCAGATCGGGCTGCAGGTTCCTGAGTAGCCGCTTGGCCACCCGCAAACCACGCAGCAGGTGAGATGCTTTGGACAACACCTCGGTAATACCTACAACTGCCAGAGTCGATGCATCGACTTCAACCCTGACACCGGCATCCCTCATCGCCTGACCACCGATCCCACAGAAAAACAGGCCATCGTTTCTGCTGCGTATGGCACGAACCAGTTTGGCGCCGTGCTGGTCACCGGAAGCTTCGCCGGCAATGATCATGACACGTTTTTGCTCAGGTTTGGTCATCATCGGATAAAGCACCGACAAAAAGATGGTTCGCGCTTTTAATCTGATCCATCACGTTTAAGGCAATTTTCAACGCATCGCGCCCCACTTGGCCGTTGACCTCCGGAATCCGGCGCTGGGCCACGGCTTGAACGAATGATTTCAATTCATCATCCAGCGCATCGCCTTTCTCGAAATGCAGCTGCTTGATTTCCATTCCGGGTATCAGGCTGTCCTGTATGTCTGCATTTCGCCGCACCAGGGTAATTTCGTGATTGGCAAAGTCTACGGATATATAGGCATCTCTTTGAAACAGCCGGATTTTTCTTTCGTTTTTCATCGATACGCGACTGGCGGTTACGTTGGCAACACACCCGTTCGCAAACTCCAGACGCGCGTTGGCGATATCCACCTGGTCGGTGATAACGGGAATTCCGGCCGCGTGAATATTCTTGATTTCCGACCGCACAAAATTCGATATGATATCGATATCATGTATCATCAAATCCAACACCACGCTCACATCCGTTGCCCGTTCCTTATAGATGCTGAGCCGGTGAGATTCAATGAACAGCGGCTGTTTGATAATATCACGCAACGCCACCACGGCCGGGTTGAAACGTTCGAGATGACCCACCTGGATGATCAACCCCTTGGCATCGGCAAATTTTATCAACTCATCGGCCTCGGCCAGAGTAGTGGTCATCGGTTTTTCAATCAGAACATCCACATCATGGGCCAGAAAATCTTTGCTCACGGTAAAATGCGCCGAGGTTGGAACTACGATGCTGACGGCATCAACCGCATCGATCAGGTCCAGATGATTGGAAAAAGCTTTCGTTTCCAACTGCTCGGCAACGGATTCGGCTGCGGACCGGTTAAGGTCAACAACCCCGACAAGTTCGACATCCGGCATCCGGGCATATTTTTCGGCATGGTACTTGCCCAGATAGCCGGTGCCGATAACACCGACACGGAGTTTTCCTTCGATTTTTTTCATTTCGTAGCTCACATTCTGCCGTTTGAATCCCCTAAGTAGTCTATTTCGTATATTCGATGGCGTATTATTTTAGTGAAATATACGGAAAATAGACTTAACAGTGAGTAATTTTTCATCGTATCTATGAATTCATGCACTGAGCAGTGAACGCTTACCAAGATTAATCCTTGCGGGCCAGCACGGCAATGTCATATGTGTTCGCCAGATCGATCATTTCCCGGCGGTTGAAAACGATAGCTCGACCGGCCTCCACGACGAGGGTGCGCGCACCGGCTGTGTGCATGGTTCGAATCGTGTCGGTGCCGACCGCAGGAATATCGAAGCGGGTGTCCTGGTTGGGTTTGCATACCTTTACCACGATGGCGTTGCCATTGCCCAGTTTTCCGCCGCGCAAGATCGTGGCATCGGTGCCATCAATGGCTTCCACTGCCAGGACCGATCCCCCGCCGATGACGATGCATTGGCCGATATCCAGACGCCCGATTTCTTTTGCCAGACGCCATCCCAGATCGATATCGGCTTTTTCGGAACGGTTGGGTTTGTGTTTGGTCCAGCAGCCCTCCGGCGCTAGAAGTTCCGGGATCAAAAACGTGGAAGCCTTGATATATATGCCCTCCTCTTCCAACACCCGGGCAAAAGTGCTGAGCAGATTATCATCATGTGTATGCCGCATTTTGGTTATAATCGAAATGGCTTTCATATCCGGCTTTACATCCGTGAACATACGGGTTTTGCGAATGGCTCCCATCATGACTGCTTCGGAAACCCCGTTGTTTTTGAAAAACCGTATCAGGCGTTTGAGCTGGCCCAGATGCACCCACTGGACTGCATCGACATAATCTTCAATCTCCGCAACGGTTTCGTTGACATGCGCAATGGCATAAACGGCATATCCTTTTGCCCTGGCGGCCTTTGAAAAGATAATTGGAAATTGTCCGCTGCCTGCAATCAGTCCGATTTTCATCATTCAAAACTCTGGGTTTGCGGGTAATTTTTTTCTGGCCGGGGGGATCAGGGGTCAAAATATCCGGCTGCCGCGAACTCTCACAACCAATAAAACCAATGAAACCAATTAAACCAATTAAACTAATTTAACCAATTAAACCAACTAAACACTCCTTATCTCGTAATCCCTCTTTCGGAAGATTTGATAAATTCGATGAAGTTCACCACCTCCGGAATCTGATCAACCTCCGCTTTTACCCGTTGGACGGCTTCTGTTAGGGTCAGACCGATTCGAAAGATGATCCGGTAAGCTTTTTTCAACTCGGACCTGGCTTGTTTAGAAAAGCCGTGGCGTTTTAACCCTACCGCGTTGAGTCCACGCAATCTGGCCCTTTCACCGGAGGCAAGAACATATGGGGGAACGTCTTTGGGAACAGCGGTTAGTCCACCGATGAAAGCGTATTCACCGACCCGGGCAAACTGATGGATCGCCGAAAGACCCCCGATCGTGGCATGATCACCGATAGTGATATGCCCGGCCAGAGTCGCGTTATTGGCCATCACGACTTGTCGGCCGATCGTGCAGTCATGGGCGATGTGAGTGTAGGCCATTAAAAAGCATTCTTCTCCGATTTCGGTAATACCACCGCCGAATTCAGTTCCGCGATGGATGGTAACAAACTCTCTGATGATCGTGTTGCGCGCGATCTTGATATAGGACGTTTCACCTTTGAATTTGACCGATTGCGGTGGTGCTCCGATGGCGGCATATTGGAATATCTGACAGTTCGGTTCAATCGTCACGTAGGGTTCAATAACGACATGGGGACCAATTTTAGTACCGGCGCCGATAAATACATTTTCTCCGATGATCGAATAGGCCCCGATTTCGACATCCGAATCGATTTCGGCCTTCGAATCAACGATGGCTGTTGGATGTATCATGATTTTTCTCCCATGGTAGCCAGCAACTCGGCTTCGGCGACAAGAACTTTATCGACAGTGGCGGTCGCGGCCATTTTGATGGCATTGGATCGAATTTTCAAGATCTTTGATTCTAAAATTAATTGATCGCCTGGTACAACCGGTTTTCGAAATCGCACCTTGTCCAATCCCATAAAATAAAAGACATAGTTTCTATCCTCCCGGTGCAGGCTATCCAGATAAAGCATCGCGCCGGCCTGGGCCATGGCTTCTACGATCAGCACCCCAGGCATGATGGGCGCATCCGGAAAGTGTCCCTGAAAGAAATGTTCATTGAAAGTGACGTTTTTCAGCGCAACAATCTTTTCACCCGGCACGATGTCGATGATTCGATCAATCAGCAACAATGGGTAGCGATGCGGCATCAGGTCCAGTATCTGTTGAATATCAATTTTAGTATCCATTTGTTTGCTCGGCTAAATGTTGGGTAAGGTTCATTTGTTGCTGGAAGCCTCTGTCTGCCCCTTGGCATATTTGGCATTGTATTTTTGTATCAATTGATCGGTGATATCGATGGACGTCGGACTATACAGCACGGCCGGTTTGTTGATAATCAGCAGATATCCGCCTTTCTTGCCGATCTCCTGAGTCAATTGGATAATGTCTGTTTGTATGCGACCGACAAGCTTTTGTTCGAGCTGTTTTAATTCGCCGCGGTATTTTTGTTCCAGGCCCTTGAAGTCATTCAGTTTTATTCTGAATTCCCGCCGTGCGTCCTCGCGTTTTTCCTGGCTCATGACCATGGCTTCGCGTTCCAGCTGCGCCCGGAGTTGTTCCACCTCGCTGCCTCTTTTCTTCAGTTCCTCAGCCATCCGGACTGATTTTTCCTTTATTTGCGCCTGGGCGGCTTTACCGGCGCTGGATGTCTCGAGAATCCTCTGGGCATCAATAATACCAACTTTGGCGATATCGGCCGCATGAGCGTTGCCGGCGATGCCGATGACAGCCATGACGACTGTCATAAAAAATAATCTTCGTCTTAACATTTTTCCCCCCTATTTTTAACGGATTCGTATAAAGCTTAAATCATCAAATATTTAAATCGGATTCCTTCCACAAGAATCAGATAAAGGCTCCTGCAAGCCTGCCTATTCCCACTATATTTGGTGTCCGATGTCAATAGCATCCTTTGCAAATGATAAAAACATAAATTACAAATGACAAATCTCAAATATCAAACAAATCCCAATTCCCAATGAATCAATTACCGAATGCATCGGTGTGTTTGGATCATTTGCATTTTGGATTTGAATTATTTCCTTCGACTTGGCTCAAAATGATGAGTCCTTCGACGTTGCTCAGGACCGTGAGCCTGTCGAACGGCTTGTCGAACCATTTGTTATTTGTTTTTTGGTTCTTGAAATTTTCCCAATTCAACCAGCCAAATTATCTCAATGATACAAGCCTGTTTTTTAAAATACTTGTTGGACACTGCACTAGAAAGCGGCCCCGAGGGCAAACTCCCAATTGCCGGAGGCCTCGCCCGGCCTGCGATCCAGTTTGTGTCCATAAGCCAGGGCAATCGGGCCCATGGGAGAATTCCAGCGGATACCCAGGCCGACGCTTTGGCGCAGCGTCTCGGAGTTTATATCCCTTAACTCCGGGTCAGCAGCCGTTGAATCTACCACGGCACCGGTATCATAGAAGACGAATCCGTCCAGCCCGACTGCTTTAATCAGTGAATGGATCAGCTCAACGTTGGCAACGACAAATTTATCACCACCGATTTTGTTTCCATCGCTGTCCCGGGGTTGAATTTCATCCTCATCAAACCCGCGCACTGAATTGAATCCCCCCAGATAAAACTTTTCATAATCCGGCAGCACAAACCCGGAATTTTCGCGTACATATCCGCCCCGGCCCCGGAGATAAAAGACAAATTCCCAGGGCAGCGGAAAAAAATGGGCGAGCTGGCCGGTAATCTTCGTAAAGCCGATATCGCCACCCAGGCCTGCATATTCAACGGTCAGTCGATGATCCGAACCTTCCGTGGCGGAAAAAATGCGGTCCCGGGTGTCGTAACGCAAGCTCGTTATAATGCTGTTGGTAATAATGTTGCTATTGCCGAATATGGATACCAATTCCAAAATGGAGTCGGGGGCATTGGCCGGATCAGTGACATCCAGTTTGGCAACATCATGGGTTAAACTCACACTCAGCCGGGTATCCCTGAAAATCGGGTATCCCAGCGTAACCGATCCGCCTTTGCTGTCTTTTTCATATGCGTCAAACTCACTGGCCCAGTTGTAAATCCTGAAACCGGCCGTCAGCGGGATGTCAAATAGCCAGGGTTCGGTAAAACTCAGGGAAAACCGTGTGGTTCTGCTTCCCAGCTCGCCTTTCAAATTCAGAATTTGACCCCGCCCAAACAGATTGCGTTGAGAAACCGACCCGACCAAAAATAATTTTTCGGTGTTGCTGTATCCACCGCCGAAACTGAATTGACCGGTCGATTTTTCTTCCACCTCAATTTTTAATACCATCTGTTCATCCGTGCTGCCCCTGACGGTATTGACTTTGACATCTTTAAAGTAATCGAGTCGGTTCAGGTTGCGAATACTGCGTTTTATTTTAGATCCGCTGTACAATCCCCCTTCGTATACCTCCAGCTGCCGGCGAATGACCTTATCGCGGGTCTTGGTGTTGCCGCTGATGATGATCTCCTCGAAATAGACCTGCCGTCCCTTGCTGATCTGATACGTGATATCGACCAGCAGTTGGTCCGCATCTTCTGCAATGCGCGGTGCAATATTGGCATAGGCGTACCCCTCATCGGAGTAAAGATCGGTTAGGGTCAGCAGGTCATTGCGCAACGTCGTGCGGTTATAAATTTCATCACTTCGGATTTTTATCTTATCAAAGAGCACTTTTTGGGGAAAAATCAGCTCACCGGTTATATCGACCTTGCCCACCTTAAACTGGGGTCCCTCGTTGATCTTAATCGTTATGTCGATGCCCTCTTCTTTAAATTCGACCAAAGGTTCACCGACTCTGGCCCGGATGTAGCCGTTGTTATGATAAAAGGCTTCCAGCTTGGCAACATCCTGATTCAGATCCTCCGCATTGAGTTCTCCGGATTCGGTAATGAATGAGAAAAAGCCCTTTTCTTTTGATTTGATCTGTTTTTTCAGTTGCTTTTCGGTAAAGGCTTTATTGCCGACGAATTCAATATTTTTAATCAGAACCTTGCCGCCCTCTTTGATGTCAAATTTCAGGTCGGCCTGGTTGTTCTTTTGCTCTACAATTTCATGCGTGATCTGAACATTATGGTAATTTTTTTCCTTATACAGATCTTCTATCCGCTTGATATTGTTTTGAATTTGATAAATATTCAGAATCGAACCGGTTTTGATGGTCAGGTTTTCCTTGATCTCCTCATCGTCAAAGGCGCGGTTGCCATCGATTCGTATGTGGCGAATGGTTCGTTTTTCTTGGACCTTGAATACGACGACTCTGCCGTCGGGGCCGTCATCGGCTTCAATGCGCACATCGTCGAAATACCCCATGGAATAAACCGATTTAAGGTCATCCGACAAAGCTTTAACGGAATAAATGTCTCCGTTGGCGGTTTTGATCAATCTCCTGATTGCCGCGGACTCAATCCGTTGATTGCCTTCAATCACTATTTCCGCAATTTTTTTTCGCTCGAACAGAACCAAAATGATATCACCGGCCAGTTGCTTGACTTTGATCGGCAGGTTCTCAAGCCCGGTGCCCTCGCTGGAGAATACGCCCGGGTCCTTGGTTTGAAAAATATCGAGTATATTGGCATCCAGGCTGAATTGCTGGCCGATCAGGGTCATGCTGCCCCAAATCACAAAATCCGCACCGTTTTGTATGCCCACCTGCCGAATCTGGTCCAGACTCAGGTCCAGATCTTTTACAGGGGGCTTAAAACTTTCCGGCACATCAAGAACAACAGCCCCTTCGGCCTCAAGGTGATTCTTGATGGCCATCGGTATCTCAGACTGTAAATACATCAGATCTCCGATGGCGTTGATCTCAAATGGCAGGATGAGAACATTAACCGATTCTCGAGCGGCCGACAAGGCGTTCGGCCAGAAACAAAGAAGCGCAAAGATAATCAGGCAAAAACGCTTGAACATAGAAATCCTCAGCACAACCTCAGAACGCAATCGCCGGAAAGAAAGAACATAAACCGATATCCAACATCATCGATACGAATTAATCCGTTTCCACTAACTGACCTTCAACAATCGTTACCCGTCGTGACATGAATGATGCAAGTTCCAAATTGTGTGTTACGACCACCAGGGTCATGCGGAGTTCCTCGTTCAACTCCATTAATAATGCATGAACTTGTTCGCTGTTGCCTATATCGAGGTTGCCGGTTGGCTCATCCGCCAAAAGGATACCGGGCTTGAGGACCAGCGCTCTTGCCAGAGCGACACGCTGCTGCTCGCCGCCGGAAAGCTTGGTGACCCGATGATTCAGTCTGTCTTTGAGCCCGACACGGACAAGAATCGCCTCAGCCGCATCGGCGGCAGCGCTCTTGTACAAACCGTTGATGAGCGCCGGCATCATCGTGTTTTCCAAAGCGGTGAATTCTGACAGCAGATGATGAAATTGAAATACAAAACCGACCGATTCATTACGAAAATGGGCCAGCTGGCGATCATCGTAGTCGAAGACATTTTCGCCCTTGTAGAGAAGCCGGCCGCTGTCCGGTCGGTCCAAAGTGCCGAGGATGTGCAGCAGCGTGGATTTTCCGATCCCGGAGGCGCCTACCACGGCCAGTGTTTCGCCCGTGACAATATCAAAGTTGAGGCCCTTCAAAATTTCAATGCGCGTACCGCTGTTGTTGAAGCCTTTGCATATGTTTCTGATTGCGATTAACGCACCGCCGTTGCCGGTGGTGGAATTTTCGCTCTGCTGCTGACTGCCGTCAACCATAACGAATCGCCTCAACCGGATCGAGTTTAGAAGCCTGGTAGGCAGGGTATAAGGTGGCGATAAAACATATCACCAGGGCTGCGGATACAATAATCACCACGTCCAGCCATTCCAGCCGGACCGGGAGCTTGGTGGTAAAGTAGTAGATATCACCGGTGAGTTCGACAATACTGTAGCGTTTGAGAATGGCACACAGTAAAAAACCGCAACCGACACCCAGTATTGTTCCGACCAGCCCAATGACCATGCCTTTGAATACAAAAATTTTTCTAACTTGCCCATCTGTGGCGCCCATGGCCTTTAAGATTGCAATATCACGGGTTTTGCCCATCACCATCATGATCAGGGTGCTGGCGATATTAAATGCAGCCACCAGAATGATCAGCGTCAGGATAATAAACATGGCGGTTTTTTCAAGCTTGAGGGCCGTGAACAGGTTTTGATTTTTTCGCATCCAGTCCCAGGCCCAGTATGGAAATCCCAGTTCGGACCGGATGTCTTCGGCGATTTCTCCGGCCCGGTAGATATCTTTCACGCGCACTTCGACACCGCTGACGGCATCCCCAAATCGCAGGATTTTCTGGGCATCCGCCAGGTGTATGTAAGCAAAGGAGCCGTCAAAGTCGTACATGCCGGATTCGAAAAATCCGGTGACTTCAAACTGCTTCATCGCTGGAATATGTCCGATGGGTGAAAGCATTCCGCGGGGTGATATTAGGTATATCATATCGCCTTTGACCACTCCCAGGTTTTTTGCCAGCTCTTTACCCAGAACAATACCTGGAACCGGCGCGGCCGTGCGCTGGCGTCTTTCATCAGTGCCGACATGGGGCAGCGTGATCTCGGCGAGTGTATTGATAACCTTTCCGGCGGTCTGTGGATCGACTCCCCGCAGTACGGCACCGGATACACCATGGGCCGAGCGGATCATGACCTGTTGATAGATCACCGGGGATGCGGCTTCAACGCCCTCCACGGTTTCAAGATATTTTAAAATGCGGGCGTAATCCTTGAACGGCTCCCCGTGGCGCATGACGACCACATGGGCTTGACCGCCAAGAATACGGGATTTGAGATCGGATTCAAAACCGGCCATCACCGCAATGACCACGATCAGCGCCATTACACCCACCATGACCCCCGCCGTGGAAAGAATCGTGATCAGCGAGATGAATGCCTGTTTCTTCCTGGCTCTTAGGTAGCGGCCGCCGATGAAATATTCAAAAGACATGGTTCTATAATTTAGGTATTTTGAATTCAGGAATTTAGGAATTGAAAGTATTCATTCAATAACATCCCTGAGTCAACGACCACCCGCTGGGTGGGTGGCTTGGATTTCCGGCCAGAGGCCAGAAAGACAAAAACATGTCAGTGCTTTAAACGTTGCGGTTGCAACCGGGTGTATAGCACCCGGTTTGAAAACAACCGATTCCTTAATCCCTCAATTCCTCAATTCCCCAATTGTTCACTCTTTGGTTTCATGTGCGGAAACAGAATAACCTCTCGAATTGAAGGTGAATCTGTCAGCAGCATCACAAGCCGGTCGACACCGATCCCTTCACCGGCGGTCGGCGGCATGCCGTATTCAAGCGCTTCGATATAATCTTCATCCATAAAGTGCGCTTCTTCGTCGCCCGCTTCCCGGCTGGCCGCCTGTTGCAGAAATCGGTCTTTTTGATCGGCCGGATCATTTAATTCAGAAAAACCGTTGGCGATTTCACGGCCGGCAACAAACAGCTCGAAGCGATCCGTCAGAGCCGGTTCCCGGTCATTGCGGCGTGACAGCGGCGACACTTCAACCGGATAACCGGTGATAAAAGTCGGCTGGATCAGCTTCGGTTCCACCAGAATGTCGAAAAGTTTTGTAATCACTTTACCGAGACGTCCGGTTTTGGTTATTTTAATGTCATTGCGCGCAGCAAAATCCAGCAATTTTTCGCGATCATTCAGCCAATCGGGATTAATGCCGCCGATCTTCTCCAGGGCATCCATCAAGGTCATTCTCTTCCAACTGCCTCCCAGTTCGATTGCATCACCCTGATATGAAATCGTGGTAGAACCGCAAATTGCATGGGCAACTTCGGCAAATAGCTCTTCGGTCAGTTGCATCAGGTCCTCGTAGGTTGCAAAGGCCTGGTAGAACTCGAGCATCGTGAATTCAGGGTTATGCTGGGTGGAAACGCCTTCGTTTCTGAAATTGCGGTTGATCTCGAACACTCTCTCGAATCCGCCGACAACCAGACGTTTCAGATACAGTTCCGGTGCAATCCGCAAATAGAGATCCATTCCCAGTGCTTTATGGTGGGTCCTAAACGGCGTCGCTTCAGCCCCACCCGGTATCGGCTGCATCATGGGCGTTTCGACTTCAAGAAAATCATGCCTTAGAAAATATTCACGGATGGTTTGAATGGTTCGGGTTCGCCGGATAAAAATATCGCGAACATCGGCATTCATGATCAGGTCGATATAGCGCTGACGATAACGCTTTTCCGGATCCCGCAGACCGTGAAATTTTTCAGGCAGCGGCCGGATAGCCTTGCACAAAAGCGCAAGTTTGTCTGCCAGAAGCGTCCATTCTTCAGTTCTGGTCTGGAACATGCCGCCGACCAGACCGATAAAGTCGCCGATATCAAGCTGCTTAAACAGACGGTAAGCATCATCGCCGACACGATCTTTGCGGATATAGGCTTGCAGCTGTCCGCTTCGATCCCTGAAACGAATAAAGGCGGTTTTGCCGAATCGATTAATGGCCACCACACGGCCGGCAGTGGTAAATATCGGACCGGTTTCAGAAACCGCGGCATCAGGATCCTCCACTACCTTCCGGATGTCCTTTATTGTGTGGGCGACCTTGAAATTATTCGGATACAGGTCGATGCTATGTTGACGAAGGTCTTCTAATTTTTGGCGACGCTTTTGGAGTAGGTCGCCTGTTTTTTCCGCTTCCATTCCGGATCCGTTCCTGATCTAGACTTGGCAACGGTGCAACCTGATTTTCACCGTTGCAATTCCTGTCGATAGACGTTTCATCGTTATTTTCGTGGCTTTCTGGTAAAAAGCGTAAGTTGGAACAAGTAACCCATTTGCAGGATGGTGTCAAGATTAAGTTGGTGGGTCAATGCGTTTCAAATTAAGGGTAACCGTCGTTCCGAGTCCTACCCTGCTTTTTACACCCAGCCGGCTGTTATAGGATTCGAGGATGCTGTGCACTATCGATAATCCCAGGCCGGTTCCGTTTGGCTTGGTCGTGAAAAAAGGGGCAAAAATCGAGCTAATTGTTTCCTCCGACATGCCGCAGCCGTTGTCGGCGATTTCGATACAGGCGCTGCGGCCTTTAATCGAATATATTTTAATGTCGATGGATCCTTCCCCATCTATCGCTTCGGCTGCATTCAACAACAGATTCCATAAAACCTGGCTCAGGTGGCTCGGATCCATTTCGACATATAATTCCGGGAAAACTTCTTTTTGGATCGAAATTTTGGCACAACAGCCGCCGTCCTTCTCAAAAAGTTCAACCGTTTCATCCAGCGCTTTGCCCAGTGCAATGGATTCAACCTTGCCGGCCGGCGGTTTGGCGAACAGCAGGAAACTATTTACAAGAGAACTGAGTCGGTCCGCTTCGCGCAGCACGATCTGCATAAGCCGGGCATTATCGGCTTCGAGATTGACACCGTCTTTTAGTATTTGTATCGCACCGGCCAGCGACGCAAGAGGGTTTTTGATTTCGTGGGCCAGGCCGGCGGCCATACCGCCTATGGCAGCCATTTTCTCTACGCGTTTGATGTGGTCCTCCATGGCCCACAGTTCTTCTTTGCTCATTCGGGTCTGCTCCGCCAGAAGGCTGCTGAGAAAGGCCACTGCGAAGCATCCGATGGTGGTGATCAAAATCTTGTATAAAATCTGCGGCCAGTCCGCGTGGACAGCGGTCAGTGTCTCTTCCATCGCAAACGGTCTGAGCAATCCGTAATATTCGAGAACCACCAGCAGGGCATATTGGAAACTGCAAATCAACGCGATGGTCATGCTCCCATTGCGAAAAATGAGCATACTCGAATAGATAATGACCACCAGATACAGAAACGAAAAAATACTGGAATAATTTCCGGTTACAAATATAACCAGTGAAACGATAATAGAGTCGACAGTGATCTGCAGATAGGCGAACCAGAGAACCTGCCGCACGCGGTTGAGCATAACAGCGTACAGGCAGGAGAGCAAAAAGATTGCGGCAATCAGCCCGTAGAGCACCAGCAGACCAGGGGCCAGCGGCGAGGCATCTTCACTGATCTGCAGTATAATTGTCGAGCCCAGCAGCAGGGTCGTAAAAAGGACCCGGGCAAACATCAGCCACTTGAGTTTGGATTTCAGGTCATTTTCGGCTTGTGATGGTAAACCGTTCATTGTGCAGAGCTTGATACGTAAATGCGTGGGATGCGGTTTGTCTGATTACCCCCCGATGGCACCGGCCATTTTGAAAATCGGCAGATACATGGCGATAACCAAACCGCCGATCGTCACCCCTAAAAATACAAGCATAAACGGCTCTATCAACTGGGTCAGATTTTCGACGGCCTGATCCACTTCCTCGTCATAAAAAGCGGCAATTTTCTCCAGCATGGCATCCAGGGCGCCGGTTGATTCACCGACCGCGATCATCTGGCATACCATCGCCGGGAATACACCGCTTTCCGAAAGGGGGTCGGCCATGGTGCGGCCTTCAGCAATGTCGGATCGAACAGAGTAAACCGCTTTTTCAATGGTTTTATTCCCGGCGGTTTTGGCCACAATATCCAGCGCCTCCAGGATGGCCACCCCACTGGAGAGCATGGTCCCCATGGTCCGGGTAAATTTGGACACCGCCACTTTCCGGATCAGAAGGCCGAATACCGGCATTTTAAGGACCAGATCATCGACCACGGCGCGTCCTTTTTCGGTGCTGTAGAATTTCTTGAAGGCAATAAAGAAAAGAATAAGGCCGATAATCAGGTAAATGACATTCGCCTTGGTGAAATCGCTGGCAGCGATAACCAACTGGGTAAACACCGGTAGTTCGCTGCCGAAATCCTTGAACATATCCTGGAAAACCGGGATAACAAACACGAGGATGACGATCAGCACGATAGTGGCTATTGCCAGCGTGACCAGCGGATAGGTCATTGCGCCCTTTACCTGGGCTTTTAGTTTGGCAGCTTTTTCCATGTAGGTCGAAAGCCGCCGTAAAATTGTGTCGAGGATACCGCCGGCTTCTCCGGCTGCGATCATATTCACAAACAGGTCATCAAATTGTTTGGGAAATTTTTTGAGGGATTCTGCCAGCGTGGCCCCGCTTTCCACCGATTCTTTGATACTTTTGAGCATTTTCTTAAAGGTCACATTTTCCTGCTGCGAATAGAGAATATCCAGGCACTGGATGATCGGCAGACCGGCATCGATCATTGTGGAAAACTGCCGTGCAAACAAAATGATGTCATGCTCTTTTACTTTCGGCTGAAGAAAGGCGACATTTTCAAAAATATCCTTCGGTTTTGGCTTTATCTTGGTCGGCTCAATCTTCATCCGTTTGAGATTGGAGCGTACCGCTCCCTCGGAGGAGGCTTCCATTTCACCTTTCTTTTTAACACCTTTTACATTCTTTCCTTGCCATATAAAGACCGGCATGATCATCCCCCTTTATATACTAAAAATAGAACCGGTGTAGTTTGACCCACAGTGATGAATTTTGAAGGTTTCATTTAATTATCGGCACATTTTCCAAAAGCATGAGTGCGCCGCAGCGGCGACCAGGCCAAAGTCCACCCGCCAATATGCAATAGGCCGCGACGATCGTTCAGAAAAGGGCGTCTCCTGTTTCTGTGGGCCGGGCCTATTTTAGATACGGTTGGATTTTACAACTAGTTTACTCGATAAGCGCCTTTATCCCTTTTGGATACTCACCGTGCGTCAGCAACGCGAGTAGTTTGAAGTGATTCGAAACCGGAAATATCAGCCATAGGTCGGTCTGCGCAACCTTGCATTTGCTTGCCTTCCTAACGGGTGTTGGCCTGTGGAAAGCCGTCAGATCTGACTTCCCACATGAAATACATTGTAACATAATGTAGGATAAACAACAATAGAAACTGAATTTATTACAAAATCGCTTATTGATAAACCACCCCATATATGAGAATCTACGGTGACGGCCGGTACGGTCGGCAAAACCTACAGTGGCTTAAATTCGTTTGAATATACGCAATGCAACGCAACCATCATTACGGAAAATCAGATCTTACGGTCATCACTACCCACATCAATGCCGACTTTGATGCAGTGGCATCCATGTTGGCCGCCCAGAAACTTTATCCGGACGCGGTGGTGGTTTTTCCAGGCTCCCAGGAAAAAAATCTGAGAAATTTCTTCGTAAAATCAATGGCCTACCTGTTCAACATGGTGGACATGAAAAACATTGACTTTTCACGGATCAAACGTCTCATCCTGGTGGATACACGCCAGCCGCATCGGATCGGCAAACTATCCGCGCTGCTCGAGCGCAAAGATCTCGAAATCCACACCTATGACCATCACCCGACAAAAAGCAATGATGTAAAGGGCAGCCGTGAATACCTCCGGCTGACCGGTGCCACGGTTACCATACTGACGGAAATCATAAAAGAAAGGAACATCGATATTTCCTCGGACGAAGCCACAATTATGTGTCTGGGAATCTATGAAGACACCGGCTCCTTTACTTTCCCGTCGACAACCGAGGATGATTTTCAAGCCGCAGCCTTTTTGCTGTCCAAAGGCGCCAATTTGAACATCGTATCGGACCTGATCGCAAGGGAGATCAACCCTGAGCAAGTCGGGCTTTTAAATGAAATGATTCAAGCCGCTACCCGGTACAATATTACCGGTATCGAGGTGGTCGTAACCAGTGTGACAACGGATAACTATGTGCCGGATTTTGCCTTTCTGGTCCATAAAATGGTGAAGATGGAAAACCTGGATGCCATTTTTGCCATTGCCCGCATGGAAAACAAGGTCTACGTCGTGGCCCGCAGCCGCGTGATAGAGGTCGATACAGGGGCCCTTCTTGAAGAACTCGGCGGTGGCGGACACCCATATGCTGCTGCGGCAACCATCAAAGATAGGACGCTGACCCAGGTTGAACACACGTTGGTCGATTTGCTGTATAAAAAAATCCGCTCACGGCGGCTGGCAAAAGACCTGATGTCGGCACCGCCGATCAGTGTCCCGTCCGATATCTCCTGCCGCAAAGCCGGTGAATTCCTTACGCGATATAACATCAATGCCCTGCTGGTGACCCGACATTCCCAAAGTTTGGCCGACAACAGCAACCTGGCCGGCTATATAACACGGCAGGTCATAGAAAAGGCGCTTTACCACAAACTGGACCAGGTTGCGGTGCATGAGTATATGACCACCGAACTGGCAACCGTCGGACCTGACTCGGAATTGACGGAGATTCAGGAAAAGATAATCGAAAACAAGCAACGCATCCTGCCGGTTGTCGATCGCGGTAAGATCCTGGGCGTTATTACGCGCACAGATTTATTGAATATACTGGTGCACAAGCAGCAATCGCAGCCCAGTATTTCACCGGACCCCCTAAAGGAACCGATTCATGTGCGTACACGCAGCATCGTCAAGTTCATGAAAGAACGTCTATCCGGACGCATCATGCAGATACTGCGCTCAATCGCCGAAGTCGCTGACGCTATCGACCATCCGGCTTACGTGGTCGGCGGCTTTGTTCGGGACTTGTTCTTGTACCGTTCAAACGAAGATATCGACATCGTCATCGAAGGTGACGGTATCGCTTTTGCGCGCAAATTCGAGAAATTGGAAGGTGCCCGTATTCACGCCTATGCCAAGTTCGGCACCGCCGTCATCATTTATCCGGATGGATTCAAAATCGACGTGGCTTCCGCCAGAATGGAATACTATAAATTTCCAGCCGCCCTGCCGATCGTGGAAATGAGCTCGATCAAGCTGGATCTTTTTCGGCGGGACTTTACCGTCAACACCCTTGCCATTCAATTAAACGCCAAAAGGTTCGGTACCCTGATCGATTTTTTTTCAGCCCAGAAGGACATCAAAGAAAAAGTCATCCGCGTTCTGCATAATTTGAGTTTTGTGGAAGATCCGACGCGTGTCTTTCGCGCGATTCGGTTTGAGCAGCGTTTCGGTTTTACCATCGGCAAGCTGACCTCTGGACTGATCGAAAACGCCGTAAAGATGGATTTTTTCAAACGTCTGAGCGGTAAAAGAGTCTTTACCGAATTGCGTCTGATTCTCGAAGAGGAAAATCCGACCCCGGCCATGATCCGGCTGCATGAATATGATTTGCTGAAAGTCATTCATCCATCGATTGTATTAAACAATGAGTTGATTTCATTATTTAATTCTGTAAGAAAAGTCCTGTCCTGGTTTGATTTGCTTTTTTTGGAAGAATCATATATGAAGTGGACCGTTTATTTTCTGGCCCTGATCCGCCACTGCAACCACAGCATCACCAATAATGTATGCTTGCGATTTGAACTGACGCCCCGTTATCAGAAAATAATCTGCAGCGAGCGCTTTGCGGCCGACAAATGCCTTGCATGGTTGGAAAGGAATCAAACGGCAAAAAACAGCCACCTTTATCATAGGCTCTCGGTCTTTAAAACAGAGTTGATCCTGTACATGATGTCCGCCACCGAGAATGAGACGGTCAAGCGGTTGATATCACAATATATCACGGGATTGAGATACGTTAAAATCCACCTGCGCGGCAGGGACCTCAAAAAGATGGGGCTTGCGCCCGGGCCGATATACCGTGAAGTACTGCAGGCGGTTCTGGATGCCAGATTGAACGGCCGGGTGAATACAAAGGTTGATGAGATTCAGTTTGCTCGCCGGCACCTGAAATCGCTATCCTCCGGCGACAGCTCGCTGAAAAGCAACAGCAATCCGGCCGGGAAAAATGCACCTTCTCGGCAGACCCCGTAATATCTTGGGATGAGGCCCAAAAGCCGGGCAATCTGCGATGGATTGGCAAACCACTTCAGGAGATTATTTATGCAGAATAAAAAGCGCGTACTGAGCGGCATGCGACCCACCGGCCCGCTTCATCTCGGAAACCTGCTGGGTGCCCTTGCCAACTGGGTTAAAATGCAGGATACCTATGATTGCTTCTTTTTCATCGCCGACTGGCATGCGTTGACCAGTGACTATGAAAAACCGGATAATATCTCCAACTATACCAGAGAAATGATGCTCGATTGGCTGAGCGCCGGCCTGACGCCGGAAAAAAGCACGCTCTTTGTTCAATCACTGGTAAAAGAGACCTCCGAGCTGTACCTGCTGCTTTCGATGATCACACCGGTACCCTGGCTGGAGCGCAATCCTACCTACAAAGACCAGATAGTGCAATTGAGTAACAAGGACCTGTCGACCTTCGGTTTTTTGGGCTATCCGGTACTGCAGGCCGCCGACATTATCATGTACAAGGCCAACGGTGTACCGGTAGGGATTGATCAGGTCCCGCATGTTGAAATAACCCGCGAAATCGCCAGGCGGTTTAATTATCTGTATGGTGACGTCTTCCCCGAGCCGGATGCCATATTGACGGAAACCCCCAAGATACTCGGCGCTGATCGGCGCAAGATGAGTAAAAGTTACAATAATGCCATTTACCTGTCGGACAGTCCTGAACAAACCTCGGCCCGGGTGGCCCAGATGATCACGGATCCCCAGCGGGCACGCCGCAGTGATCCGGGGGATCCTGACGTGTGCAATGTTTTCAGTTTTCACAAAATTTATACTGATCCGCAATCGGTCGCTGAAATCAACACCCAGTGTCGTTCAGCCCAGATCGGATGTGTCGAGTGCAAAAAAATAATGGCCAAAAACCTGGTTGCAGCCCTTGATCCGGTTCGAGACAAGCGCCGCTATTATGAATCCCGGCCGGAGCTGGTCGAGGAAATCATCCGCGAAGGCAGTCATCGGGCCCGCACAATCGCCCGGCAAACCATGGACGAAGTTCGATCGGCCATCAAAATAAGCTGATTATGGAAGATGAAATTTACCAGGTCAAGCTGACGGATGTTTTTGAAGGGCCGATGGATCTTTTGATCCACCTGATCAAAAAAAACGAGGTGGACATCTATGATATTCCCATCGCCATGATCACCGAGCAATATCTGGCGTATCTGGAATGGATGAAGTTGCTGAATATTGATTTTGCAGGCGATTTCATCGTCATGGCTTCGACCCTGGCCCAGATAAAATCCAGAATGCTGCTTCCGGCCGTCACTGATGAAGAGGAATATGAGGATCCGCGCCTGGAAATTGCCCGACCGCTGGCAGAATACCTTCAGATGAAATCGGCCGCAGAGGAGCTTGCTCACCGGGAACTGCTGGGAGAGAACACATTTATCCGAAAACCGGGCGAAGTGCGAAAGTTGTTTAACCAGGATGGCGAGCTCATCCAGATCGGCCTTTTCGAGTTGATCGATGCCTTCCAGCAACTGCTGAAAAATATTTCACCCGACGATCGTTTGGATCTGACCGCCGACAGGATTTCTGTTAAAGACAGAATTTCTCAACTGGTGGACATCTTTGAGAAGAAACAGTCCGTGACGTTCATCGAACTTTTTTCAGATCGCCCCAACAAAACGGAGGTCATCGTAACATTTCTAGCCATACTGGAGATGGTCAAGCTTGAGCTGCTGCGCATGGCCCAGCATACCCAGAATGGTGTAATTCGATTGTTCTACCAATAATGGAAGATCTAAAAAATATCATCGAAAGCCTGCTGTTTGTCGCCGAAGAACCGCTTAGCATCGGCCGCATCAAAAAATTATTGAATCCGGTCGACACCGCTGAAATTCGCAGTGCTTTGGAGGCATTGATAAAAGAATATGATACGCGCGGTGGCGGATTTTACCTGCGAGAGGTCGCCGGGGGTTATCAGTTGCGCACCCGACCGGCCTATAACGAATGGGTCAAGAAACTGCTGCAGCCCAAACCGCCGCGACTGAGTAAAGCCGCGCTTGAAACGCTGGCGATCGTGGCTTACAAGCAGCCGATTATAAGAAGCGATGTCGAGCACTTGCGTGGGGTGGACTGCGGGGGGGTTCTCAGGGTGCTGCTCGAGCGCAGTCTTATCCGGGTCCTGGGTCGCAAGGAAATCCCCGGGCGCCCACTGATATATGGAACCACCAAGCGTTTTCTGGAAGTTTTCGATCTAAAAGATCTCACCGATCTTCCGACGCCAAAGGAAATCGAAGAGCTGATCACCACCGAGACCGACCCGGCCCAGGTGCCGGACACCAAACAAGACCCTAACGGATGGCCGGCGACACAACCCCAGCAAACGAAGCAAGACGTTACCGCTGCTGAGACTTCTCCCACCGATGAGGACGAGGAGCCGGTGGATACCGATGATCCGTCTTCCGACGGTTTTTCGAGAACCGGCAGTGGCCCGGAGCCGGAACCCGATGAAAAGCAGTCGGCAGCCGAGGCACACTAAACCCAAACCTCTGAAGTGTCTCAACCTTAAGACGGCATGGATTCGGAGCCAATCCAAAACTTTGAGGGCACTTCATCCGGTTAACAAATCAGGCACTTAGCTGGTGGTTGCGAAAAAATATGCAGAATGATTGAAAAAATTCTTGACTTCAAAGTCAATTACCCACTATGGTTAGCCCGTTTTTGCCGCTAAGAGTTGCCGAAGATCTAACCACCCCAGAGGATAAAAAGAGTGAAGGAGTTTACATGAACAGGTCAGATGTGATCAGCGTATTGAAGGAAGAGACCAATCTGAGCCGCAAAGATGCTGAAAAAGTTACGGACATTTTTTTCGGGGCCATTGAAGAAACCCTGTCCAAAGGAGATCGAGTTGAAATCAGGGGATTCGGCAGTTTCACGGTAAATAAATATAAACCCTATACCGGCCGCAATCCCAAAAGCGGTATGCAAATCAACGTTCCGTCCAAAAAATTACCGTTTTTCAAAGTCGGTAAAGAGCTCAAAGACCGAGTCGATTATTAAGATCTGAATATGACACCCTAATTCAGCGAAAGTCGAGGGTGCCCCAGATTCAAGGCGTCCGAGGGCGGGCATCGACTGAGCTCAGCCGAAGTCAAGTCGTCCCGCCTTCAGCGGGACTGCGAACCCTTGGCAACGCAGAAGATGGGACATCATTGGCTTTTCCGACTTGTTGGGTCGTAGCTGAAAGCGACCTGTCGGGTCGTAGCCGAAGGCGAAGTCTGAAGCCCAAAGGGTAAACAAAATGGAGGCGTTTTTCTGACGATTATAATTTAACGAATACAAGAGTTGTAAACAGTCTGCGTGGCGATTAATAAAAGCAATAAATCTGGTTTTTTTATCTAATTTCTCCATTTTGTTTACGCTCATTTAGGGTAACATTCCGGGCGGTTAACTCAGTGGGAGAGTGCTACCTTCACACGGTAGAAGTCACTGGTTCAAATCCAGTACCGCCTACCAAATAATTTCAATAGGTTAAGGCCGATACGAAAGATCGGCCTTTTCCTGTTTTTGGTCCTACGGTGGGACCAAGTCCATAAACAGCCTCCGAAAAGTACATACTACCATAACAACCAATTCCAATCATCCTGTCCAAGCAATAAATCTGCAATTGACTAATTGTTGAGATAGTGGCACAAGGTTTGAATCCCTCAAACTTGAGACTCATTCAATTAGACATCACAATTTTTTTTGTCCTTGTGGTTATCTCAATTTATGAGTACTTTCGTGATATTTGATTTTCTGGCAGGCTAACGCAAATATATTTGTTTTCAAAACCCCATTTTTAATCGAATTATTATCGCTGTTATTCATACCTATTAAATCATATAACAGCTCCTTCCCTCTTTGTTGGTTTTAGATTCTCCGTTTAGAGGAGATCGAATCATGAAAAAATCAAAACTTTTCCATCTCAAAAACGAAATGCTCGTTGCTAACTGTATTGCCAACTTCATCGGTGTTTTTTTGGCAATCGTTTTGATACACAGAGCTGAGCCGTTTCCCAAAGAGTTATTTGACAATCCTATCATCTATTGGACTGATGCGCTTTTTGATCCACTAGCATTTTCTTTCATTATTGTGATGACATTGCTCTATGAAAAACCTATCCGCCATTACCTGAATGCCCTGTCCAGGAGCACATCCATATCCGAGGATCTAAAATTAAAAGCTCGCCAGCGGTTGTTAAACGAACCGTTTGTTTTAATCGCACTGGATTTTAGTCTCTGGGTCCTGTGGGCAACTGTTTGGTCTACGATTCATTGGGCTTATGATTCTGGAACACAGCTGGTTCAACGCAGCTTGTATAATGGTCTGAGTATTGGCTTGATCACTGTCACCGTCGCTTTTTTTTTCCTCGAGCACTTGTTGCAAAAGCGGCTGGCGAAGTATTTCTTTCCAGACGGCGGTCTTTCTGCCATTCCGAAAACGCTGCGAATTAGAATCCGAACCCGCCTGGTAGCCCTACTCTTTGCATGTAACCTGATTCCCCTGATCAGCATAATCCTGATTCTGAAC
>Ga0126326_1000022_pt1 | contig 111485 bp, 97 predicted proteins | sample InaspJWI67metaG_FD_94485 | JGI IMG/M metagenome (GOLD analysis project Ga0126326, IMG submission 94485) | Marine gutless worms symbiont microbial communities from Oahu, Hawaii - Inanidrilus sp. 1 OAHU.JWI-67 metaG | ecosystem: Host-associated > Annelida > Digestive system > Unclassified... | reverse complement strand
GGATTCGCATTAGCGACTGCCAGATGAAAGAAATTAATCTAAAGCATTACACCCAACGGCCGGACTGGAACTACTCCATTAGTCCAGCGAAAAATGTGAATTAATTTTTGCGTAAATCCTAAATAACTCTATCAAGCAAATGAAAATTATGGAGAAGGGCAATCGCTTCGCCTCTTTGAACGGCATAACCGACGCCGGCAATGGTCATTTCAAGTATTGCTACCAAAATAGTTCAATATATATTGTGTATCCTGCCAGAGCGCGTTTTTACGTCCCATTAGAAGGCTGTGCCCGCAGTAAGGATACCGACTCAGCTGTTTAAGATCGCTGACAATTTTTGCTCTAATCGGATTTAAATGAATATAGCGTACCAGCTGCTTTAGATAAACATCCTCAGGACTGTCTCAACCAGATTGGCGGCCGGACGGAGGGATCTCCCATTAATTTGCGAAATAGCGTTTTAAAACCATCTCTATGCAAACCCCTTGCCGCGATCCAAGGTTCGATATTGGATCGCTTCAGACACGTGCTCGACGGAAATCGTCGCGTTGGCCTGCAGGTCGGCGATGGTGCGGGCAATTTTCAGGATGCGGTTGTAGGCGCGGGCAGAAAGGCCGAGTTTGTCGATGGCGGCTTCGAGCAGATCGTGGCAGGCATCGTCGATGCGGCAGTGTTTTTTAATGTGGCGGCTGCCCATCTGAGCATTGCAGTATATTTTCGTCCTTTTGAACCGGTCGGACTGCACGGCGCGGGCGGTGGCAACCCGCTGCTTTATGGCTGCCGATGATTCGGCCGTGTATTCGGCCATCAAATCCTTATAAGGAACCGCCGGCACCTCGACGTGAATGTCGATGCGGTCCATTAAAGGCCCGGATATTTTGGACCGGTAGCGGTGGATCTGGTGGAAGCTGCAGCGGCATTCATGCTTGGGATCGGAGAAATATCCGCAAGGGCATGGATTCATGGCCGCCACCAGCATAAAGCTGGAAGGATAGGTGATGGTGGTAGCGGCGCGGGAGATGGTAACTTTCAGATCTTCCAGCGGCTGGCGCAGCACTTCCAGCACATGTTTTTTGAATTCCGGCAGTTCATCCAGAAATAGGACACCGTTGTGAGCCAGGCTCACCTCCCCGGGCCGCGGGATATGGCCGCCGCCGATCAGACCGGCATCGGATATGGTATGATGGGGGGATCGGAACGGCCGGGCAGTGACCAGGGCCTGGTTTTTTTCCAGAAGACCCACAACGCTGAAAATTTTGGTCGTCTCTATGGCTTCCTTGAAGCTGATGGGCGGCAGGATGGTCGGCAGCCGTTTGGCCAGCATGGTTTTCCCCGAACCCGGGGGACCGATCATGATCAGGTTGTGACCGCCGGCGGCAGCAACTTCCAGCGATCGTTTAACATGCTCCTGGCCCATGACTTCGGAAAAATCCGGCCCGGCCGTTCCGTCCCGCTTAAAAATGTTATCGATATCCGCCTTTTGCGGCCGGATATGAGTTTTTCCTCGCATGAACTCGACCAACTGGGGCAAGTTCTTGACGGCAATAACATGAATACCGGTTACTACCGAAGCTTCCCGCCCGTTTTCAAAAGGTACGACAGCTCCGGTGTATCCTGCATCTTTGGCCGCCAGGGCCATGGGCAGCGTTCCGTTGACGGGCTTGATACGACCGTCCAGCGAAAGCTCACCCATAAATAAGTATTGGGATACGGTTTGCCGTGGGACTATGCCCAGGGCGGTCAGGATTCCCAGAGCGATCGGCAGGTCGAAGCCGGTCCCCTCTTTTTTAATATTGGCCGGGGCCAGATTAACCGTGATACGATCGTCGGGAAACGAATAGCCCGAATTGCTGATGGCCGATTTTACCCTTTCCTTGCTTTCTTTGACCGAGGCTTCGGGCAGACCGACGATGGTAAACATGGGCAGGCCCTGGATGATGTCGACCTCTACTTCAACCAGGTAGCCGTCGATGCCGATAACTGCGCTGCTGAGTACTTTGGCGAGCACGCTTGTCCCCCGGCCTTGACACATCGGTGATTGTAATTATAATTCGGCAATCCGGCGCAGTATAAAAACACAGGGCCGGATTGCCGGATGAAGACTATAACATATTGTTAATAAAGGAAATAAAAGTATAATTGGTTGGGTTTATATCAGATCATCCGACGTCAAACAATCTTTTTTATCATTTATTTGAAACCGTTGCCGATCGCGCGGCTCAAACAATTTGGATTTCAGCCCATTGTCGCTGGTAAAAACAGGAACAGGTGGTAGATAGAAGACGCCATTTCAGATGAGGCGGCCTAAGGTATTAACACTGTGCTTTATAAATTGAATTCAAATTTTTCAGGATTCTTAAGAAGAACAAGTTAGGGGCTTCGCCCCAACCTGTCGAGAGCCTTCCTTCGAGAGCCTCAGGATCTAAGGACAAGGTCGTGCGATTGGAATGTTGGAATGATGGAATATTGGAAGATTGGAAAAATGGGTTTTGGGGTACTGGAGCGTTGGGGTGATGGTTCGCCAACGGCAGACCGATAAAATTAAAAAAAGATAATTTCCTTTAAAACACACACTATTCCATCAATCCAATGTTCCAGCATTGAGGCAAAAACTTAGCCCTTAAAAAAACGTTATATTTTCATTGATTTGTAGAATTTCCGAGACGTACTAATGAGATAAGGCATTGAAAATTATTAATTAAATTGATTTTTCTATTGTATTATACTGCAAATTGTGAAAAAAATGCCTAATCGCGGACAGACCCTGCATGGCCTATAAAACGAAAGGTAAAGGTTCAAATGCGCTTTGAGCAGAGAACTCTGGAAAAGGCGGCCGTCTGTACGGGCGTCGGCCTGCATTCCGGCAAAATGGTGAACATGACGATCCACCCGGCGCAGATTAACCACGGAATCAAGTTCAGACGGGTGGATCTTCCCGGAACACCGGATGTCACAGCCCAGTTCAATCGGGTCGTTGATACCAGTCTGGCTACGGTTATCGGCAGTGGAGGATGTATTGTATCAACCATCGAACACTTGATGGCAACTTTTGCCGGTCTCTCAATCGACAATGCCCTAGTTGAGCTCGATTCTTATGAAGTGCCGGTGATGGATGGCAGCGCCGGCCCTTTCACGGAGTTAATCAAAGGCGTCGGTATAAAGGATCAGGGCACGGCGCGGCATTACTTTATTCTCAATGAGCCCATCGAATTGAAAGAAGGGGACAAGTCGGTAACCGTTTATCCTTCCGATGTTTTTAAGATCACCTGTTCGATCGATTTCAAACATCCGCTAATTCAGAAGCAATCGTATTCGATTGATGTCACGGATGAAGTCTTCGATACCGAAATCAGCAAAGCCAGAACATTCGGCTTTTTGCAGGAAGTCGAATACCTCAAACGATACGGACTGGCCCAGGGCGGTTCCCTGGACAATGCGGTTGTCATCGACAAAGACCGCATCATCAACGAAGATGGATTGCGCTATCCGGACGAGTTCGTTCGCCACAAGATCCTTGATTGTCTGGGTGATTTTTCTCTTCTCGGTATGCCTATCCTGGGCCATCTGGTGGTCCACAAATCCGGCCATCAGTTCAACCACGCTTTTCTCGAAAAATTCTTTTCCCAAAAGGCATCCTGGGAGACCTGCGCCGTCTCTAAACAGTGTCAAATTCCAAGCAGTCAATCAAAATCTCTTGCAATTTAAGTAGGTTTTCGATATGTTCCTAAGTTGATTCACTGTGTATTTTCCGGAAATCGCCGTCTCTCAACAACCAGACTTCCAATGGGTTTGAATAAAAATATGATTTCAATTAAAGACCGGAAATTATGCGCGATACTGGTTTGCATATTCCTACTGCTCGATTGTCCGGTTTTAGCCCAGGAGGCCCGGTTGACCCGCATCACCGTTTCCAACACTCGTGACGATCTCCTGCTGTATTTCACACTTGAAGGCGCATTTACGGAAAAGATGCAGGAAGCGATAATCAGCGGCGTTCCGGCAACCTTTTCTTTCTACATAAACCTTCACCGTGTTCGCAATTTGTGGCTCGACAGGGAAATTGTCGACATTAAGTTAACCCACACCATAAAATTCGATTACCTGAAGAAAGAATATACGATTAAACGTTCATGGAAAGAGGAAGACCCGATCGTAACTCAGTCTTTTCAAGAGGCGCAACGATTAATGACGGAAATCGACAGCTTGAAAGTATATCCCCTCAAAGGGCTGAATAAAGGCCATCAATATCAGATCAGAGCAATGGCAGAAGTCAGCAAGATGACCCTGCCTTTTTATCTGCATTACGTATTGTTATTTGTTTCTTTCTGGGATTTTGAGACAGATTGGTATACGATCGATTTTATATATTAAAAGCCAATGTCATTAGCTTAAAGATTGGTGTTATCTCTGTGGGGGCTCAGTCGAGTCGAACCACTCCCACGAGAAGTTGATATTATGTTAACGACATTGTATTATGAGTTGAATATTCCGTCCATTGAATGCCAGTATGCGCCGCCCCGCCGGATCCGGTTGCAACTGCCGGCGGATTCGGTATTTGATAAAACGGCTCATATCGCTCACAAGCAGTGGGTGTGATTTTCTTCTTTCACTTCCTTAAAGGGCCAGCTCTTTGATCGGAGCCCGGGCGTCAATTCTCCTTGAAGATGAGCAATAACAAAAAAAATAACTCGATATCGTCGATTACCGAGTCTGAAGACCGGAAGCGGCGCAAGCGCGAAGGGGTACTTATCGTCATCATCACCCTCATCGTCGTGCTGCTGACATTCACCGAGTTTCGCACGATTCATTTCGGAGCGGATATACCGGTTTCAAACACCATATTAATGTTCATTCTGATCAACATCAATTTGTTGCTGCTTATCCTGCTCATCTATCTGGTTTTCAGAAATCTGGTAAAGCTGCTGTACGATAGAAAACGCAAAGTTATGGGGGCTAAACTGCGCACCCGGCTGGTGGTTGCCTTTATCGCCCTGACTCTGCTGCCGACGATTGTGCTTTTTTTCTTCTCGATTAATTTTATAACCACCAGCATAGAATTTTGGTTCAATGTTCCGGTCGAGCATGCACTGGAGAATTCACTGCTGGTTGGCAGAAGCGTCTACGGGCGGGCCGAGGATAATAATCAGTTTTTCCTGGAAAGAGTGGCCTACCAGATCAATCGCAAGAAACTTCTGGATCAGAAAAACATCAATGCCCTCTCCCGTTATATCCAGGTAGTCCAGCGCGAGTTCAACATCGATGCGGTAGAGGTCTATGATGTCAACGCCAAGCGTTTGACTTTTGCAGTTTCGGAAGAACTCGAAAATAGTGAAATTTCAGTGGTTTCTACCAATAAACTTCTGGCGGATATCATTCCGAACGATGTCTGGTCAGTCTCCGAATATATCTCCAAAGGCGAGCTGGTGAGAACCATCGGTACGGTTCCTTTCGGGGTGGATCGCAAGCAGGCCCAGGGTTTTATCCTTCTATCGATCGTGATTTCACCGGATCTTTCACAGAACATGAAGTCGATTTCAAGAGGCTTCGAAGAATATCAACAGATCAAACTGCTCAAAAAGCCGATCCAGAACACCTACTACATCGTGCTGTCAATCGTGGCACTGCTGGTATTGTTCTGCGCGGTCTGGTTCGGATTTTATCTGGCCAAATCCATCAGTATTCCGATTAAAGAACTCGCCGAGGGGACCCGGCGGGTGGCCGAAGGTGAGTTGAGCTTCACGATCGACCCGGTGGCCGATGAAGAAATCGGAAGCCTGGTGGAATCTTTCAATAAAATGACACGGGACCTCAGGGTCAGCCGGGAACAGCTGGAGCTCTCCGCCCGGATGTTGCAGCAGCAAAATGTGGAGATCGAAGAAAGGCGGCAGTACATGGAGATCGTTTTGGAGAATGTATCTGCCGGCGTAATCACGCTGGATGCCGAAGGCCTTATCACGACCATCAATAAATCAGCCCAGAAAATGCTGAACCTGCAAGCAGATGAGATCCTCAAACAAAGCTATAAAAATTTGCTCGACGGCAGATATAAACACCTGGCCAATGAAATCATGGAGGACCTCTCCACTTCCAGAAACGATGCGATCAAGCAGCCGCTGCGGCTTACCATTGACGGCCGACCACGAAGCTTTTTGGTTCACGTCAATGCCCTCAGAGATGATGCCGGCAACCACATGGGCATCGTTATGGTGTTTGACGATTTGACCGAGATGGAAAAAGCCCAGCGTATGGTCGCCTGGCGTGAGGTTGCACGCAGGATCGCCCATGAGGTGAAAAATCCGCTTACGCCGATTACCCTATCGGCCCAGCGGTTAAACCGAAAATTTTCAAAGGCGCATGAAGATCCGGTTTTTGAAGAATGCATCCGCATGATCATCGACCACGTAGAGTTGATTCGCAACCTTGTTAACGAATTTTCGTTTTTTGCCAAGTTTCCGACGGCAGATCCTAAACCTTGTGAATTGCCGCCGATCATTGAGGAGACCGTTGCCCTGTATGAAGATGGGTATCCGAATATTAATTTTATTACGGAGATCGCAAATAAATTTCCGGAACTTAATCTCGATCGACAGCAAATCAAACAGGCGATGATCAATCTGCTGGACAATGCCATTGCGGCGGTGAAAGGCGAGGGTGAAATTGAGATAAACCTCACTCACGATTCTATCCTCAAAAGGGTTCGCATCGAGATTGTCGACAATGGTTTGGGAATATCCGATGAAGATAAAACTCGGCTGTTCGAACCCAATTTTTCCACCAAAAAAGCCGGCATGGGGCTGGGGCTGACGATTGTCAGCACAATTGTCGGAGACCACAATGGTGTGATCAGTGTGCGCGACAATCATCCCCGGGGGGCAAAATTCGTAATCGAACTGCCGGTTTAATCAAACATAGAAATCCTGGTCCTCTCTCCGGGCTGTAGGCCTACGGGCCGGAAACTGGTCCCGGATTCTTTACAAAAATGGCGAGGTCGGTCTTCAACCGCCTCCCGAAAATCTAATTATAAAATCCGTGAAGGAGTTTTTCCATGTACCCATCGATTTTAATCGTTGATGACGAGATCTCGATTCTACAGTCTTTAGGTGGGCTATTGAGTGATGAAGGTTTTGAAGTTCTGACCGCCTCCAACGGATACGAGGCATTAAAAGTTATCGACAAAGAATCGCCCGATCTTGTTTTGCTCGATATCTGGATGCCGGGACTGGACGGTATCGATACCCTGCAGGAAATCAGGAAAAGCAATCCGTTTATACAGGTGATCATCATCACCGGACACGGCACCATCGAGACCGCCGTCAAAGCCACCAAGCTGGGTGCATACGATTTGATTGAAAAACCGCTTTCAATCGATAAAGTCATCGTTGCCATCAACAATGCACTGAATTTCAGACGGCTTGAAGAAGAAAACCGCTACCTGAGAAAGAAGATGATCGAAAAGAATTCGATCAGCGGCAATAGCCCATCCACCCAGGCCTTAAAAAAGCAGATCGCCGTTGCTGCACCCACCCACACCTGGATTCTGATAAAAGGCGAAAACGGCACGGGCAAAGAGCTGGTAGCGCGCACCATCCATCAACTCAGCCAAAGAGCCACCCAGCCGCTGATTACCGTAAACTGTGCGGCCATACCGGAAGAATTAATTGAAAGTGAACTGTTCGGACACGAAAAAGGCGTTTTTTCCGGCAGCGCCGCCAAAAAAAGAGGCAAATTCGAGCTGGCCAACGGCGGCACGATCTTTCTGGATGAGATCGGAGATATGAGCCTGAAGACGCAGTCCAAAATTCTGCGCGTGCTTCAAGAACAAAAATTCAGCCGAGTGGGCGGCAGCCGCACGTTAACAGTCGATGTTCGGGTCATTGCCGCCACCAATAAAGATCTCGAAAAAGAGATTGAACTGGGTAATTTCAGGGAAGACCTTTTCTATCGGTTGAATGTGATACCCATCGAAGTGCCGGCCCTTCGAGACCGGATTGATGATCTTCCGCTGCTGGTTGCAACCTTCCTGGAAGGATTTGCCAAACATAACCAGCACCAAACAATCAAAAAGATGGCGGACGACGCTATCGACCTGCTTTGTCAATACGCATGGCCCGGTAATGTCCGTGAGTTGAAAAATTTGGTGGAACGGCTGGCAATAATGGTGGCAAAGGATCTCATCGAGGCCGGCGATCTTCCGGCGCCATACAACCCGGCATGTGATACGGATCAACCGGTAGTCGACTCAAGGCTGCTTTCGATTGACAGCTTCAAAGAAGCCAAGAAAGCTTTTGAGAAAGAATTTATCCGCAAAAAGCTCGAGGAGAATAAAAATAATGTTACCAGAACAGCGGAATCAATCGGGGTTGGGCGCAGCTACCTGCACAAAAAGCTAAAGGAGATTAAAACCTAGGCGCACAGAAGGGTTCGCGAAAAAATAACTTTACATTTTAGGGGGTCGAGACGCCCGCGTGGCAAGGCGCGAGGAGGGCGAATAGCATGCTATCTAACCGACGAGCACCGCCGCCAAGCGGGATGCATCAGCGTATAGATTGTCCAACGGTGATGCATCAGCGTATAAATTGTCCAGGGGTGATGCATCGGCTCACTAAAACGTGAAGTCATTTTTGTGCGAGCCTAAAGCAGCAAAGCGCACAGCGGTTGATCGTAAGGAAGATTATCTTGCGCGTTATCGGCGGAAAACTGAGAGGCAGAAAGTTATGTTCCCTTCGCGGCGCTGAAATTCGACCGACAGCCGATCGACACCGTGAGGCCATTTTTAACATATTGGCTGGCCGCAATCAGGATGCGGTTGTCTTGGACCTTTATGCCGGAACCGGGGCGCTTGGGATCGAGGCATTGAGCCGGGGTGCAAAATATGCCGTTTTCATCGACCATCAAAAAGATGCCATTTCCATTATTGCCCGTAATTTGAAATTGTGCCGGTTCGAAGACCGGTCAAAAATCATCCAATGGGACATCGCAAAAAACCTGAACTGCATCCGTGCGGGCGATCAAAAATTTGACCTCATCTTTATGGATCCTCCCTACCAGAAAAACCTCGTTGGTCCGGCATTGCTTCATTTGCAGCAGGTGAAGGCCTTGGCCGGTGACGCCCGGATAGTCGTCGAGCACTCGCCGGATGAAACAATACCACCGGATTTTTATACATTTGAGATTCTGGATCAGCGAAAATATGGAAAAACACTTGTTTCGTTTTTGGCTAATGTGATATGAACACCGCTTGGTTGAATCGCAGAATTTGGTAAAAATATAAACAGTTAACCCTCAATCGGCGACAGGCAGTATTCGGAAAAATCTATGGGAAAAATTGCGATCTATCCCGGTTCGTTCGATCCGGTCACAAACGGTCATTTGGATATTCTCAAACGGGGTTTGAAGCTTTTTGATAAAATCATCGTGGCCATTTTGCATAATCCCGGAAAAGAATCCCTTTTCTCCATGCAAGAGCGGGTGGCGATGCTTGAAGAGAGCCTGAAAGGTTTCAAGAACACCGAAATAGATACTTTTGACGGACTTCTGGTGGATTATGCCGCCAAACGCAAGGCGCATGCAATATTGCGCGGTATGCGTGCGGTATCTGATTTCGAATACGAGTTTCAATTGGCCCTGATGAATCGACGCTTAAATCGTGATATTCAGACCGTGTTTCTGATGACCGGCCTGCGTTGGATTTTTACCAGTTCATCCATTATTAAAGAAGCGGCTCAGTTCGGCGGGAATATCGAAGGCATGGTTCCGGCAACAGTTTCAAAAAGACTTAAAAAAAAGTTTGAGCAGGCATATCAATCATCATCGACCTGATCCTAAATGGATTTATGGCAGCTGCATATATTCTGCAATGTCGTCGAGCAGAAAAGTTTTTCCAAAGCGGGAAAAATCGTACATCTTTCCCAGCCGACCGTCAGCAGCCACATCAAAGACCTGGAAAACCATTTCGGCTGCCGTCTGATCGACCGGCTTTCAAAGAAAGCAGTTCCCACCAAAGAAGGCGAACTTCTTTACCAGTATGCCTTGAAGCTAATCGCCCTGCGCAACGAGGCTGAAACCGCGCTTACCCGGTTCAAGGGCAGAATAAAGGGCACTCTGGTTGTCGGCGGCAGCACTATTGCCGGCAGCTATATCCTGCCGCGAGTGATCGGGGGGTTTCTCAGAAATTATCCAGATGTTTTTCTTTCGCTCAAAGTCAGAGATACCGGTGAGGTAATTCAAGACATCCTTGCCGGAAAATTGGAACTGGGCGTTGTCGGCGCCAGGGCTTCCGACAAACAGCTGACTCAAACAATTCTGCTTAAAGATGAAATGCGCCTGATTGTACCGGCGGATCATCCCTGGGCCGACAAAAATAGTGTCCCACTGGAAATGCTGATACACGAGCGGCTTATTGTCCGCGAATCCGGTTCCGGGACCCTGAAGTCGATTGAGGAAAACTTGAGGCGCAACGGCCATCAAATCGAAGAGTTTAACATCGCAGCCGAACTGGGCAGCACGCAGGCAGCCGTAGAAGGTATAAAAAACAGAATCGGCTTGTCCATTGTTTCGCCGGTAGCCGTGTCAGAGGAATTGCAGGCCGGCACTTTAAAGGCTCTGAGCATCGCCGGGCTGGACCTCAAACGCAACTTTTACCTTACCCGTCACCAACATCGCAGCCTTTCCCCGCCTGCCAAGGTATTTGCCGCATACCTGACGGAAGAATTCCGTGATTAGAAAAGATACTTCATCAGAATAAAACCCCCGACCAGCAGAACGACGAAAGCCACTGCCAGGGTGTTGAAATATCTGTCGATGAATCCCTGGATTTTGGGTCCGAAGATATAAATCAATCCGCCGACCAGAAAAAAACGTGCGCTGCGCGAAACAACCGAGGCGATGATAAAAACCGCGAAGTTGATATGAAAAGCACCGGCTGAGATGGTAAACACCTTGTAAGGAATGGGGGTAAATCCGGCGATGCCGATCGCCCATGCATCGTGTGTCTTGTAGAGCGTTTCGATGTATTCGTATTTTTCGGCCAAGCCGTAGAACAAAATGATTTTATCACCGATGCCGGCCATAAATTGCCAGCCGATCAGGTAACCGAAGCATCCGCCGAGCACAGAGCCGACCGAGCAGATGAGGGCATATTTTAATGACTTGCGGGGCACGGCCACCGCCAGTGCAATCAGTAGAACATCGGGCGGGATCGGAAAGAAGGAAGATTCACTGAAGGCCAGAAGAAACAGGGCCCAAGACCCATATGGTGTTTCGGCCCAGTGCAGCACCCAATCGTAAAGTCTTCGCAGCATTTATATTTCGCTCCATCCATATTCGCCTACCAGCTTGACAAATCGGCAACCACCGAGGTTGGTCTGGTGAACACCTTTTTCTTCTTTATAGATTTTAATCAGCTCCTGAGAATGCTGATCGCCGACGGGCACGACCATGCGTCCCCCGACGGCCATCTGCGCCACCAGTTTATCCGGAATCCTGGGAGCACCGGCGGTCACGATGATGGCGTCAAACGGGCTTTCGTTGACCCAGCCGCTCGTCCCGTCGCCATAACGTGTTATGATGTTGTGATATTGCAGTTGGTCGAAAATACGACGGGCTTTTACCAGCAGGGGGTGAACGCGCTCGATGGTGTAGACCCGGTAAGCGATTTCGGCTAGTATAGACGCCTGGTATCCTGAACCGGTGCCGATTTCGAGCACCCGATCATCTTCGCAAAGCTGCAATGCCTGAGTCATCTCTGCAACAATGAAAGGTTGTGAGATGGTCTGCTGCTCCCCGATGGGCAGGGGAAAATCACCGTAAGCCTGATCTTGCAGCGCTTCACTGACAAATAGATGCCTGGGAACCTTGCGCAACGCAGCCAGAACCTTTTGATCGGTAACACCGCGTCCTTCGATCTGGTGCTTCACCATCTCGTGGCGCTGACGTTCATATTTTAATTGTTTGTTTTTCATATGTCGTTTATCTATCAGCTCAAATTATTTGCGTCAAGGACATAGCTCCCTGCCCCTGGAAAACGTCACAGTCGACTCAGACTGATTATTCCAAGCAATAAGCTATTTTGATAGAGTGGCTCTGCACCCTGCCCAAGAAGTGCTTCATGTTAATCAGTTTCTTCCACCTGATCACTGCTGCAGGCCTGCGACCTGGCGCTGAATGCGGCGTCAGGCTGAAATGATGCCTTTACCGAGGATATTTAAGGGGTGCTGCATGAGGAGAAAAACGGTTGATGGGAATGAAAGAGAAAGTAAGATTCAGGATCAGCGGGTGACCCCCAGGGATCGCAAAGCAGTTGATTGCCACAATCAACTGCTTTGAAATTTGCTTATATCTTGTAGATGATACGTTTTTCGGTGATAATGATATCCACTTGCTTGTCATGCGATTCAGAGGGGATCTGGGCGATGATCTGGCTGTCAAGAGCAAGCGCGACTTTGCGGGTGGTGATGGGGAGATTGGGTATCAAGCGATCGTAATAGCCGTCACCGGAGCCGATCCTTCCACCTTTTTCATCGAATGCAATGCCGGGAATGATGGCGATATCGATACATTCGATCGGCACGAGGCGACATTTATCAGTATCGGGTTGGAGACAGCCAGCGGGACCGGGCTTGAGATCTTTGATGGGATTGTCTATTTTGTAAAGCTTTAATTCATTGGCATTGGTATTGACCAGTGGCAGAACGACGATTTTGTTGTAATCAAAAGTGCGCTGGATGATGTCGCGTGATATTACCTCGTTTTCGTTGTTGATGTACAGCAGAGCAATCTTTGCTTCCAGAAAGTTTGCAAACTCGAAGAGACGGTTTTCTATTTTCCTAGTTTTTTCTGCCAGCTCTTCCTCGGAAAGCTGGTCGATCATCACCGCCATCTCTTTACGAATTTCTGCTTTTGATTTTTGTATCTCCTCCATCGATGTTCTCCCTACGAATTTTTTCCGTAATATAGAACAATGCTCCCAATTGTCAATGCGCATTAATCATTGACTAAGTGAAGACCCCATGATAATTTTTGCGACGTTTTGCCCTATTTTACTATTATTGACGTCGATTCTGTTTTTGCTGAATAAACAGCCTTCCCAACTTGTGTTTATTTAAGAACCTGCGGATTCCAGTAGAACTTGCAGCCGCAGTACGAAGCTCGGGGAAGCTGTGGAACACAAAGGTCAGCAACAGGCACAACAGTAAATATAGGAATTAATATGCTGGAAATCAAGTATGTTAGGCAGAATTTGTCTGAAGTACAAAGCGCGCTGGATGCACGCGGCACCGTCGTTGATCTGGAATTTTTTAAACAAACGGATGCCAAACGAAGAGAGATTCTGCTTGAGATCGAAGAATTGCGTCATCACCGCAACGTGGTATCAGAGCGCATTGCCGAATTGAAAAAGGCCGGTGAAGATACGCTGAATCTTGTGACAGAGATGCGCACCGTCGCCGGGAAAATCAAAAATCTGGACAAATCGCTGGCCGAAAGTGAAGAGACCATCAATCGCTTGCTTTTAGAAATACCGAACATCCCGCACACCTCGGTTCCTGTCGGAAAAGACGAAACCGATAACCCGGTAATAAAGCAGGTCGGCACCCCGCCGCAATTAGATTTTGAACCCCGGCCGCACTGGACCCTGGGCGGCAATCTCGGTATTCTTGATTTTGAAAGAGCGGCCAAGATCACCGGAACGCGGTTTCCGCTTTATTTCGGTGTCGGTGCCAGACTCGAAAGAGCCCTGATTAATTTTATGCTGGATGTTCACACTCATGAGCATGGATACATCGAAATCCTGCCGCCTTTCGCCGTCAACCGGCAGAGTATGACCAATACCGGCCAGTTGCCGAAGTTTGAAGAGGACCTTTTTAAACTGGAAGGTTGGGACTATTTTCTGATACCTACGGCTGAAGTACCGGTCACCAACATCCACCAGGGAGAAATACTGAATGAGGAACAGCTGCCGGTATACTACACCGCCTATACGCCTTGCTTCCGCTCCGAAGCCGGATCCTACGGCAAAGATACGCGCGGGCTGATCCGGCAACATCAGTTTAACAAGGTGGAGTTGGTTAAGTTCGTTCATCCGCAAAGTTCTTATGATGAACTTGAAAGTCTTCTAAACCATGCTGAAACCATATTAACGCGCCTGCAGCTTCCCTATCAGGTTGTTAGCTTGTGCACCGGCGACCTGGGCTTTTCTGCTGCCAAAACCTATGATATTGAGGTTTGGATGCCGGCCCAGGGTGTTTACCGGGAAATCTCCTCCTGTTCGAACTTCGAAGATTTTCAGGCCAGACGCGCCAACATCCGTTTCAGAAGCAGAGGCAAAAAAGGAACGCAGCTTGTCCACACCCTGAACGGGTCCGGACTGGCTGTCGGAAGGACGGTGGCGGCGATACTTGAAAATTATCAAAAAGTAGATGGAACGGTGGTCGTGCCTGAAGCCCTGAGACCCTATATGGGAAACATGGAAAATATCGAATCGTGAAGCTTGAATACTTTTCAGAAGAAATACGGCCTTTTTTGATACCGGCGCCGGAAAGTGAACTGGTTTATCGCTGTCTGGGGTGCCGCCGGGAGTATGGAATCGAAAGACTCCTTTATACTTGCCCCGATTGCCGTCAGGTGCTTTTAATCTATGATCGGAACTTCAAGCGCCTTGGCAAAATTCCGGCTGAAACCTGGCATCGAATTTTCGATTACCGCAAGATGCTATCTGTGCCGGCCCTAAAAGGAATCTACCGATATCATGAGTTCCTCGGCCCGGTCCTGCCCCTGGAGGCGATCGTCTATCTCGGTGAGGGGCATACGCCGATGATTGAAGCCAACACCGGTTTGCAGGAACGAGCCGGCATTCGATTTTATTTTAAAAACGACGGGCAAAATCCGAGTGCTTCTTTTAAAGATCGCGGGATGGCCAGCGCCTTGAGCTACATCAACTATATTGTCCAGCAGGGCCTGGTATCGAACGTGCTTGCCGTTTGTGCCTCCACAGGTGACACTTCGGCCGCAGCCGCATTGTATGCCTCCTATTTAAGCCCGTTCATCAAATCCGCTGTTTTGCTGCCCCATAAGAAGGTCACACCCCAGCAACTTTCTCAGCCGCTGGGTAGCGGGGCAGCGGTTTTCGAGATTCCAGGTGTGTTTGACGACTGCATGAAAGTCGTGGAAAGATTGTCGGACCAGTATCAGGTGGCCCTGCTTAATTCTAAAAATGCTTGGCGGATTTTGGGCCAGGAGTCTTATTCATATGAAATCGCACAGGATTTCGAATATGATCTGCACGACAAAGTTGTCGTTGTCCCTATCGGCAATGCCGGCAATATTACGGCGGTGATGAGCGGCTTTCTGAAATTTTATGAAATCGGCATCATCCGGCAACTTCCTAAAATTATCGGTGTCCAGTCACGGCATGCCAATCCCGTCTATCTTTATTACCGGGAGCCGAAGGCCGACAAAAGAAAATTCGTACCCGTGACCGTCAGACCAAGCGTTGCCCAGGCGGCCATGATCGGCAATCCAGTTTCCATGCCGCGGGTCATTCATCTGGTGGACCTGTACAACCGCTTGGCCGGCAGCCAGCGGGTTTTCTTCGTCGAAGTGACGGAACAGGCGATCATGGACTGGGGGCTGGTTGCCAATAAAAACGGCCACATTGCCTGCACCCACGGCGGTGAATCCCTGGCCGGCCTCGTGGCGGCGAGGCAGCAGGGCTATATTGGCGATGGTGAAATTGCCATACTCGACGCAACCGCCCACGCCCTGAAATTTTCGGGGTTTCAGCAGATGTATTTTGAAAACAGATTTTCGCCTGATTTCGCAGTGTCGCCGGATCCGGCGCTTATCAACGCCCCGGTGCTTGTTCGGCCCCGAAACCTGGACAAGCTGCCGGCACCCGGCAAACCGCTGACCGGTGCGGATTTTGAACGTTTTGTCGAAGGCGTTTCCGAGGCGATCGCAGCGGCCCTGAATCTGGACAAGGCTTGAATCTGCTATACCCGGACAATGACATGAGACTTGCGCATCCATACCACTCGTGAGGCTGAATAATATGAAAAAAGGTTGGAGAATTTTGACGGCCTGCTCGCTGCTAATACTGTTTCTGGCTTCCTGCGGTCCGAGCAAGACCGAACTCAGGCGGCGGGAAATCGCTCAACGAGACCTGGGCAGCCAATACTTGCTGGCGGGCGATTCGACAACCGCTCTAAAGCACTTGCTGGAAGCTGAAAAACTTTACCCGAAGGACCACATTCTCCAGAATTATTTGGGGCTGACCTATATGGCCAAAAACTCGCCGGACCTGGCGATTGAGCATTACCGCAAAGCGCTGAAACTCAAGCCGGACTACGCACCGGCCAAAAACAACCTGGGAGCCGTCTACCTGGAACAAGAGAACTGGGATGCCGCCATCGCGGTTTACCTGGAACTTACCGGCGATCTGCTCTATGCCACGCCCCATTATCCGCTTTCCAACCTCGGATTTGCTTATTACCAGAAAAAACTGTACAAAAAGTCTGAAAAGTATTACCGGCAGGCGTTAAAGCTGGAGCCGACCCATCCCCCGGCTCTCAGAGGTCTGGGACGCACGTATGTGGCTATGGGAAGAGGCGCTGAAGCCATTGCCGCGCTGGCATTGGTCGTCGAACGTTATCCTGAATTTGCCGGGGCGCATTACGATTTGGCCCGCGCGTACATGCTCCTGCGCAATTATCGTAAAGCCAAAGCGGCGTATAAGAATGTCGTTGCGCTTGCTCCGGGTTCGCCCGAAGCCGCTGAGGCAAGAAGAATGCTGCAGCGGTTGCGGAATGTGAAATAAAATAAAAAACCCCGCGATTTAAATCGCGGGGTTTTTTGTGGGTTGTGATCTACAATATGCGGCGCTGTTCGAGCATTACGATTCGCGGTGTGATAAAGATTAACAGCTCGTTGGCCGTTTCCGTGTCTTTTTGGGTTTTAAACAGCCAGCCCAGCAGCGGGACGTCCTTTAATCCCGGCCAGCCGGTCACCGAGTTCTGCTCATTTCTTTTGATGATACCGCCGATGACGATCGTGTCGCCATCATTGACCAGCAGTTCGGTTTGGGCTTCATTGGTGTTCAGAGAGGGCACGTTCAGGGTGATAGTGCCGATATCATTCTTGGTGATAAATATCTTCATTAAAATGCGATCATCCGGTGTCACGGTGGGTGTGACTTCCAGCAGCAGGTCGATGTTTTTAAATTTTACCGTGGAGTTACCCGAAGAGTCCCTTTCCAGATAAGGCCATTCGACACCTTGCTTGATTCTGGCTTTCTTATTATCGAGGGTAACAATTTTGGGTGCCGTAATGATCCGGCCTTTTTTATTGGCTTCCACAGCATTGAGCGTGGCATCCAGCAAAAAGGGCGTGCCGGTTATTTTGGCAAAATTAAAACCGGCCGTTGAAGAGGAAGCCGACGGAAAGTTCATGGATACGTCAAATGTCAACTCATCACCGCCAACGCTGATCGGACCCCATGCCATGTCCCAGGTAATGCCCAGTTCAGTACCGAATTCGTTTATGACCTCAACCACCTTGGCCTCGATGATCACCTGCGGGGTAACCGTATCGATTCGACTGACAATATCCTTTATTTGGGTGAGCTTGTCGGCTGTATCGATTACGATTAACTGATTATTACGTTGATCAACGCTAATTTTTCCGCGGTTTTTGGTCAACACCGGTTTTATGTGCGGCAATATTTCAGCCCTGGCGTCGGAATAATTCACCGGGATGTATTCTGTGACAAGCGGCTCGAGGTCTTTTACCTGCTGCCGGGCTTTGCGTTCGGCTGCAAACTTGGCCTGCCGGGCTTTGGCTTCCGCGGTCAGGGTCGATAAGGGGGCAATTCGGACAATGTCGCCCTCATAGGTCATGCCCAGGCGGTTCATTTTCAGAACAAGATCGAGAACCTGGTCCCAGGGTACCGGCTTTTCCAGTGTCAGCGTGACGCTTCCGGTGACGTTTTTATTGATGGCAAAATTTTTACCGCTGATTTCTCTCAATATGCGAAACACGTTTTTGATATCGGTTTCGTAGAAATCCAGAGCAATTTTTTCACCCGTATATATGGGTCGCGGCAACAAAGAAGTACCGACGAGCGATTCGTACTGCGGTCGCTGCTGGGGTGATATGGTTGCCAAATCCAGCGGTTTCGGCGGTGTAAGCGGCGGCAGTGGCGCCGCCGGCGGTTCAGCGACCTCCGGTGAAGGTGACGGAGCAGCGGGCGGTGGCGCAGCGGCTGCGGCAGGTGTTCCCGGTGCAGCGGCTGCGGCAGGTGTTTCCGGTGCAGCGGCTGCGGCAGATGTTTCCGGTGCAGCGGCTGCGACAGGTGTTTCCGGTGCCGGTGGCAATGCGGTCGGTGCTTTTTCCGGTGGCGGTTCGGCTTCCGTTTGCGCCATTACCTTTTTCCACGACGGCAGATCCGCCTGCTCGACCGGTTTCGGCGGAATGGAGGATGCCGCAAAGCGGATCAACATCTGGTCGTCTTTCTGCTTAACTTCATAGGGCACCGATTCGCGCAGTTCTATCACCAGAATGGACGTATTCTTCTTATCATCTTTATAGATAGGCGTAATGCGGTTGACCGCACTCTCAAATCGGGTCGTTATTAATGGTCGATTGCGATATTTTGGCAGCTTGGTGTCGTAAAGCATCAGGTGCAACTGTTTGTCGGTTTTGCTCGTCAGATCATATCGCACGGGTCTGGTGGTACCGATGATGATGCTCGATTTTCCGGCTTCTTCACTTCGAAAATCGATACGATTGATCCAAGCCGACTTGTGAGTATCGTCCACAGCTACAGGTGTTACGGCCGGTTTCGGTTCAACTTTTTTTTCAAGGCCTGCCGGCGCATGGGGCGGCTCAGGCGCGCGGGCTGCCGCAATCTCATCCTCAGCCAGTTTTTTGTCACCAACCAGAATCATCAGGCCGTTTTTAACTGGAACTGTCGTATATGTTTCTAAGAATAGTTTCTGGGTGTCGAGTACAACGCGCACCTTGTCCGGATGACCATGGTGGCGCACCCGAGTGATCCATTTGGTGTTGACCTTCAAAATCTGCTGACCTTTAAACGGGCTTTTAACCTTCGGAATATCAATTACGATCCTGGCCGGCTTATCCAGAGTGAAGGTGTTGAAATCTACAATGGCACCGTCGGCATCGACCGTTATTTTTGTGAATTTTTCAGATTTTATTATGTAAATTCCTTTAAAGCGGGTTGCGGCGTCAATAATTTCTGCGGGAGCAGCCGCTTCGATCGGCTCGGTCTGAAATTCGACTACAGGTTCATCAGCGGAAGCCGTTTGCGTCTTTGCAAACGAAATTCTGATTCCGGTTCCCTCGGGAGTCACGTCGTAGGGGACGTCTTTTTTCAATGATATTAAAAGCCTTGACATGTTCTGTTGATCACTTATCCGGGAGGCTTCGACGGTTTCTATAATGTCATTGCTCGATGAAATTGTCGGTTGAACGGTATCGTCGATGCCAGTTTCCGGGAAGTAAAAAAGAACACCCAGGGGCAGGCTCTGCTTGACCGAGGTATAGGTCAGTTGACGGTTGCCCTTGACCAGAACCGCATAAGAATCAGCATCTTCGGTCGCAATAACTTCCGTGATGAGTTTGGGGCCGGACGGCAATCCTGCTCCGGAACTATCCTGGGTAACGGATTTTTTGGAAACGCAGCCGCTGGTCAAGACCACAATGACGCTGAGAAAAACCACCAGCAAAGCGCATAGTTTGAGATTGCATTTTCGATTCGTCATGTTATTTCTCTCCGGCAGGTTTCGGAAGTGAAAGCTCTTTATTGCGTATCATCAATTTACCGACGAGGTTTTCGATTTCTTCTTCAATGACAACTTTGTCTTTTCTAATTTGAACGACTTTGCCTGAATTCAAGCCGATATATGTGCCTTTTTTAATAACATATCCTTTTCCCGAAGCTTCCTGGACCATCGCCAGGTTGCCGCTCTGGGCTAAAATAATCCCGACCAGCTTCAGCTGGCTCAAAGCCACTTTCTCAAGCGGAGTGCGCGGGATACGTCTTTTCTTTTTCTTTTTTCGTTTCGGCAGGTCCGGTTGTTCTTTGAACAGCGGTTTAAACGGATCGGTTTTCCCTTCCGGATCGTATGCGGGCGGCAGGCCTTTCTTTTTAGCTGCCGGTTTTTGTTTGACAGCCGTATTCCCCGCAGCCGGAATCACGGATTTGCCGGCAGCGGTTACCGGTACAGCCGGCTTTTTGACACCTCCGGCGGGCTTGGCAGGCACCGCTGCTTTTGATGCAACTTCAGGTTTGGCGGTCACCGCTGCTTTTGACGCGACCTCAGGTTTGGCGGTCACCGTTGCTTTTGACGCGACCTCAGGTTTGGCGGTCACCGTTGCTTTTGACGCGACCTCAGGTTTGGCAGGCACCGCTGCTTTTGACGCGACCTCAGGTTTGGCGCCCGCAGGCCCGGAGACAGGTGGCGTGCTTTTTTGAGCCACCCGTGGCGCGGGCGTCGGCTTTTTCCCGGCCGGCGATTTCGCAATATCTGATTTCGGTCTCAAAGACTTCGTTTTAGCTGCCACGGTAGCCGGCGGTGCTTTGGGGCCGGTTTTGGCAACCTGCGTCGGTTGAGTCTTTTTGGCCGGGGTGCGGGCAATATCGGATTTGGGCCTGAGACCAGATTTTGACTTTTTTGCTTTGGCCGGCACTGGCTTTTTGGCTTGCGGGGACGCTTTTTTACTGGCGACGATTTTTTTCCTGATAACTTTGGCATTTTGGGGAACGTCGGATTTGTTGCCGCAGCCCCAGAAAAACGCCAGCAAGCATAGTAGCCAGATCAGTTTGCCGATAGTGTTTAAAAAATGGTTCATTTTAATCGCTAACTTTTATTTTCTTTTTCTTCCTTTTCTTCGTTTGCCTTTTTTCTTTTTCTTGGACTTGCTTTTAATGAATTTGTAAGTGACGGCCGTACATGATGTGCTGAGCGAATTGCCTCCCTTTCCCGGTTTCATTTTAATGTTGCGTATGTTGACAACCCGCGGCAGTCGTGCGACCTTGTCAAAGAAGATAACGACATTATGAAATTTACCGCTGACTTTCATGTTGACCGGTATTTCAGCATAAAAGTCCCTCTTTTTCTCGGGTCGCGGCTGAAACAGCAAAAACTCAAGACCGGAATCCTGACCGGACTGGGAAATGCTTGACAGCAGCGAAGGGATTTCCTCTTTTTCGGGCAGCGATCTCATGGCCATCCGAAACTGGGCTTCGGCTTTCTTCATCTTTGTCTGGAATTTTTTCAGATCTTTGGCATCTTCCTTGGCTTTTTTAAGTTTGCTTTTCAGACTGGACAATTGCTTTTCCAGCTTATCTATCGTCTTATACTTTGGCAGATACAGAAACCAGACAAATACGCCGATGAATACCAGAAATATACCGACACTGATCAGCACACGGTATAATTGGGGCAGTTTTTCAATTTTTTCGAAAAACGGCTCAAGCCCTTCCAGTGAAATTTCGGGTTTTTTCATTTTTTCTTCTTCTTGCCTTTAGACTTTTTTTTCTTTTTCGGTTTCTTGGCGCCTTTTTTTGTGCAGGTAATCTGAAATTTTTTCAGTTTGGCGCCCTTGATAACGTGTTTTTGAATCTTTCTCAGCTTAACGGATTGAAAAATACCGGTTCCCTGCAGGCGGGTCATAAAGTCGGCCACTGTTCTGTTATCCAGGGCGATACCGTTTATATTGACCTTTCTACCCTTCTCCTGGAAACCGGAAAACCACATCCGCTTGGCAACCACCTTGGCGGACATTGTATCGAGCAGTTTTACCGGTTGAAAGCGGTTGCGCTGCAATTTCTCAATGACCTGAGTTTTTTGCTCCAGCAGCCGCAGCTGTTTTTTTATGCGTGCAATCTGCTTGGTTATTTTTGTGTACTTGGCGACTTCCTTCTTGGTTTCCTCCACTTTGGTTTTCAAATCGTCGATCCGATTGCCCAAGTGGATATTCCAGTAGACGGTTACGACGATCATAAAAATAAAGCACAGAGCGAAAACCGAGATCTGGCGACGGATGTTCTCTTTTTTGCGTGCTGCCCTAAATGGCAGTAGGTTAATACGTATCATTTGTCGTCTATTTTACGGACTGCCAGGCCGATACAGATTGCGGCCTGAGGTGAAATTTCTTGAATATATCCTGCGTCTAAACTGCTGTCTATGATGAAACTGTTAAGCGGGTTAATGGTCTCCACTTCCGCCGAGGCCTCTTTTGCCAGTAGTTGACGAAAGTCGCCGATGTTTCCACCGCCTCCACTTAGAACAATTTTTTTTATCTGGTCGTCCGGATAAGTGGAATAAAAAAAATCAAGGGCCCGTCTGATTTCCGTGCACCAGTCGGCCACAACGGTGGTGATGATCTTTTTGAGATCTTCTTCCGGCAATTCATCAGATTGCCCACCGAGTTTAATCGATTCGGAGTCTTCGAATGAACAATTAGACAGGGAAATAATTTTTTGGTTTATCTGTCCACATCCCAGCGAAACATCGCGCATAAAGACGGAATTGTTCCCCTTGAGGATGTTTAGCGAAGTTTTACTGGCACCGATATCGATCAGGGCAATATTATCATCATCTTTTAAATCATAATTGATTTCGAAAATATTCTGCAGTGCGAATGCTTCCACATCAATAATGCAGGGGTTCAAACCGGCCAGATTTACTAGGTTGATGTAGTCGTTGACCATTTCCTTTTTGGCGGCAACCAGAAAAACGTTCATTTGATTCGGATTGCTCTCATTCGGCCCCAGTATCTGGAAATCAAGGTTGACGTCGCTGATATCGAACGGGATATATTGTTCGGCCTCAAAATGAATTGTTTCCTGAAGCTGATCCTCGGCCATGGTCTGGACGTTGATTTTTTTGACAATGACCGAGTAGCCACCGATGGATATGGCGACGTTTTTTTCACGAACACCGTAAGATTTAAACAGTTCACTGACCGCTGTGGCGACTTCCTCCGGTTCGTTGATGGCACCGTCTTCGATCAGACCGGGTCTGATATCCGTCATGCCGAAGCGCTTCAAGGTGCGTCCTTTATTTGATTCAATAATTTCGGCGGCCTTTATCGTCCTCGAGCCAATATCAAGGCCGACAAGATGATCTTTTTTACCGAATAACATGGGATTCCTTAATCATGAAAAATTTTATCTTTATCTGAAATTTTTAGTCCGAGTGCGAGAATAATTTTGCGTTTGGTTTCCATACGGCACGGTAAACCGTTTTCGATACGTGAAATCGTTATGGGAGAAACCTTGGCAGCTCTTGCCAGCTCAGCCTTGCTCATCAATAGAGCTTCTCTTGTTTTTCTTAAGGTATTTTCTTTCATTGGCCTGATCTTCTTAATGCTAAAAGCGGTGAAAGGAAATAAAGTCGAATAATATGTGTTATGATCTCATCCGCTGGCATTTAAGTCAAGATAATTATGGCACAATTATATATAATTATAATTAATTACGATATATTGTGATATGATTTTTTTTAATTACTATATGTTGGGGGGCGGTCTGTAGTAGAATGCATTACCATAAATTTTATCATACACCCGGCGAGTTGGATACCAAATTTTCCGCTGCCCCGGTCTGCTGGAAAAATTTCCGGCTCCACTATTAAATACTGGATCTATTTTTAATATCGGCCGCTTTACCGGATAGTTAAGCAGAAAACCTATTTTAGCCGGTGGATAACCATCCATAATTGAAAATTTATGTACAACATGCTAAATTTGACGCCCTGTAAAGGCCCCAATATTGAAAAAATACGAATAGATAATTATTTCAGAATCATATATTTTTAGACATTTATAAATAAACAATTTTGTGAATATACCATGCCGAAGACAAAACGTGCGGTTGAAGAAAAAACAAAACCTTTTTGGTTGGTTAAATATTTTACCGTTTCCAGCCTCATCGTTATTTTTGCCGGGACCATTGTGCTCTCTATTCTTAACACGCACTGGACCCGGGCCATGCTGCACCAGAAGAACGAAGATTACGCCCTGCTAATACTGGAAAATTTGAATCATCAGGTGTTTTTGCAATTTGTCTTGCCGGTCGTGCTCAAACACGGCCAAATCCAGCTTAGGAACAAAGAGCAGTATGAGCGTCTCGACAAGGTCGTTCGTAATACCCTGCTCAGTTTCAAGGTGGAAATGGTTAATATTTACGACATAAAAAATATCATCTCATACAGCTTCGATCGGGAACATGTCGGGCGCGAGAATTTAGGCGGGACTGAATACCAGAAGGCCCTGGAGGGCAAAAGGGTTTCCAAGCAACTGCAGCGGGGCAATTTTTGGGAGATCCTGTTAGGAATTCCAAAAGAAAGTCGATTGGTTACGTTTGCACCGCTGCGTGCTGAAAGACCCCAATCGCGGATATCGGGTCCAGTTTTAGGGGTGGTTGAAATCGTGCAGGATCTTTCGGAAGAATATAAAACGATTTTCAGGTTTCAAATACTGGTTGTCAGCACCAGTGCCATGGTCATGCTGGTGTTGTTCCTGGTACTTATCTTCGTGGTGAAAAGAGGCGAAGGGATTATTGAAAAGCGCGCCCAGGAGCGGCTGCGTCTCAAGGAACAACTCAGCCGTGCAGAGCATCTTTCGTCTCTCGGGGAAATGGCGGCCGCCATTTCGCATGAAATCCGAAATCCACTGGGCATCATCAGGAATTCGACCGAGTTGCTGAAGAAGAAGGTTGTCGCGATTGACCCTTCCAGCACCATTCCGGATATTATCATCGAAGAATCCACACGGCTGAATAATATTATCACCGATTTTTTGAATTTTGCCAAACCGCGCAGCCCGAACATTGTCCCCTGCAGGGTAGAGGATGTGGTTGAGAAAAACCTGACCTTTTTATCCGCGCAAATGGAAAAAAAAGGGTATGTGGTTCGCAAAACCTTCCAAAGCGATCTGCCGGAGATACCGGCTGATTCGGCCATGCTGTATCAGGCATTTTTAAATATTCTCATCAATGCCATTCAAGCCATGCAGGACGGGGGCAATATATATATTCGAATCAGTTCAAATCATGAAGCGCTGGTCGTTTCATTTGAAGATGAAGGGCCCGGTATACCCAGTGAGGTAATCAATAAAATATGGGATCCGTTTTTTACAACCAAAGAGATGGGAACCGGTCTGGGCCTGGGGATTGTAAAAACCATCATTGACTTGCATGGCGGCAATATCCAAATTATAAACAGGCCGGCAGGCGGATCACAGGTATTGATCCACCTGCCTTTGAAGCAGGGAGGAAGCTGATGGAGTCGCTCCTGATCGTTGATGATGAAAAAAATTATCCACCTATTCTGGCCGCGGTTCTAGAAGAGGAAGGTTTTGAAATCTTTACCGCCAACAGTGGACAAGAGGCGCTTGAAATTATGGGAGGTTCAGACGTCGATCTGGTGCTGACGGACATGAAAATGCCGGCAATGGACGGCATTGAACTGCTCGAGAAAATCAAAACTCGAGATCCGGACCTACCGGTCATAATGATGACCGCCCATGGTACGGTCGACAAAGCAGTGGAGGCCATGCAGAAAGGCGCCTACAGCTACATCCTTAAACCTTTCGACAATGACAGGTTGGTCATTTATGTCAACAAAGCCATCTCGATGTACCGGGTGGTAAAAGAGAATCGGCGCCTGCGCAATGCGGTTACGTCCCGGTACAGTTTCGGTAATATCATCGGAAAGAGCAAAGAGATGCAAAATGTTTTTGAAACGATCCGTAAAGTCGCACCGACCAATGCCACCGTTTTGATTGAAGGCGAAAGCGGTACCGGCAAAGAACTGGTGGCCAAGTCGATTCATTTCAACAGCCCACGGCGGAAAGAACCGTTTGTGGCGGTCAATTGTTCGGCCCTGGCCGAAAGCCTGCTCGAGAGTGAACTATTTGGTCACGAGAAAGGTGCATTTACCGGTGCCTTGTCAATGAAAAAAGGACGATTCGAGCGCGCCGACAGCGGTACGTTGTTTCTGGATGAGATCGGCGAGCTTTCTCCGGGCCTGCAGGTCAAGCTTTTGCGGGTGCTGCAAGATAAAGTCATCGAAAGAGTTGGCGGCACAAGACCGATCTCGGTCAACATCCGCGTGATTGCCGCCACCAATAAAGATCTGAAACAGGAAATGAAAACGGGGCGCTTCCGGGAAGATCTGTACTATCGCCTGGATGTGGTCCACATTGTTTTGCCGCCTTTGAAGCAGCGTCAGGAAGATATTCGCCTGCTGGTGGATCATTTCTTGAAAAAGTATGCCGAAGAACGCCGTTCCGGGGTGCCGCTCACCGGTATCGATAGAGACGCCGAACGACTTTTTTACGAATACAGCTGGCCGGGAAATGTAAGAGAGCTTGAAAACGTTATTGAACGGGTGATGATTCTAAGCACCGGTGAAACCATCACAGTGGCAGATCTGCCTAAAAATTTCAGAAAAAATGTGCATGACAATCTGTATCTTGAAAGCATACCGGCCGATGCAAAGCTTTACGACACACTGGTGATGATTGAAAAAGCCATGATTTTACGTGCCTTGGAAGTTTGCGGAAGTGTTCAATCCCGGGCGGCGGAGCTGCTCGGGATCGGTAAAAGCGGGCTGAATCAAAAAATTAAAAAGTACAACCTGGAGATCGGTTCGAAACACTGAGCTACTGCGGGTGAAATCATCCCGAATCTTTTGACCGAACTGCAGGATGAAAATGATTGAAACGGCCGACTACTTGCCGACCAGTTCTTTCACCAGATCAATATAGATCGAATCCGGCTGTTCCGCAACCAGCTGTTTGTATGCTGTTTGACTTTTTTCGTGATCGCCGAGTGCGGCATACAAGCGTCCGATATTAAACAAAGCCTCCCCTTTTAATACCGGATCAGTCGATGCGGCAATCTTTTCAAAATATTCGGTCGCTTTTTTGTAGGCCTGCTTTTTTTCATGGGCATACGCAAGGCCGCTGAAAATAGAGTTTCTGATAAACGGGTCTTGAAAGTCCGCCAGTGCTTCTTCGTACAGAAAGATCGCTTGATCAAGGTTGTCGGCACCATAACAAATATCTGCAAACATTACCCGGGCAAGTTTTCCGCCGACTTTGTTTCCATATTTATCCAGAATATGTTCAAAGTCACTTTTTACTTCTTCGTAAGCTGTTTGCGCATCCTTTTCACCCAGCAGTTTTTCGTACCTTGCTCGGCTTTTCTCAAGCAGGGCAAAGGATTCCTTGGACCCTTGCAGCGAAAAAAACCGGATCCCCGTAACGATCAGGACCACGGCGATAATGGCACCCAGAGACGCGAGCAGCTGATATTTATGTTCGAGCGAATACTGGAACAATTTGGCGGAAAATGTCAAAAACTCATCGGGTTCCTTTAACAGCTTCTTGCGCGAAATTTTCTTTTTTTTGGCCATCTACCCTCCCACTATCCATCCAGTAATGTTTTTATCCTGCCCCAGCCATTGTCCGGTATGGCTGCGCCGACAACCTGGCATACTTCGTAACCACAGGCCGTGCCGATCTCACCGCATTTATGCAGGGGATAGCCGTTTACAAGCCCGTATAAAAAACCGGCCGTCCACAAATCTCCGGCACCGGTTGTGTCGACCGCGCGGCCGTCTCCCATAGCATCGATTTTCAACACTTTCCGATTATGGGAAATATAACTACCCCGGTCCCCGACATTGACAACAGCAAGGGTTGCCGTTTCCGCAATTGCTTCCAGAGCATCGGATTCATCAGCGTATCCTGTAAATGCCTTAACTTCATCATCGTTTGCGATAAGGATGTCAACGTAATTCGCCACAATCTGCGCCAGTAGTTCCTTTGATTCTTCGACCACCGTAAAACTGGCCAGGTCCAGCGAAATGACGGCGCCGGCAGCTTTCGCCGTTTTTAAGGCGCCTAAAATCAGATCCGGATTGAAAATCAGATAGCCTTCAATGTGGACAATCGCGGCGCTGTCGAAACACCCTTGAGTCAATTCATGCGGTTGTATTTCAGAAGAAGCTCCCAAATAGGTGAACATCGATCGCTGTGCATCTGGGGTAATTATGGATAGCACCCGACCGGTCGGTGAGTCGGATACGAGCAATTTAGGCTCCACATGTTGCTTGATCAAATCTTTACGAAAAAGTCGAGCCAAGCTGCCACTGCCGCATTTGCCTACAAATCGCGCCTTGCCGCCGAGTTTTCCCACCCCTACTGTCATGTTGCAGGCCGAACCTCCCGGCACAATATCCGGTTCGGCAGATGTCAGCGTCAGCGCATTTTCGATGAATTCTTTATCGACCAGAATCATACCGCCTTTGGCGGCTTCGGTCTTTTCCAAAAAAGCATCATCCTCATGGGCCAGCATGTCAACCAGCGCCGATCCGACACCCACAATCAGGTCTCTGTCCGGTCTAATTTTTTCAAATATTTGCATAGGCATTTACGTGCACCACGGTCGAATTGCGCCACTATCATGCTGTGCGATTCGATCGAACACTTAGGGTTCACGAAGAAATAAATTCACAATTTTAGGTGTTGAGGCGCCAGTCGGGCAAGGCGCGAAAACGCAGGAATATCGAGATATTCCGAGTTTTTGCAACGCTGCCAGACGGGATGCATTGGCGCATAAAATGTGAATTTATTTTTGAGTGAGCCTTAAGCCCGCACGTGGTGGTTTTGATCTGTGTTGACCGAATCACCACACCAGAGACTGATGAATCCACCCTTTATCTCCTTCTGCATGCTGGATGTGGAGCCACTTTTTCCTGCGCTCCAATACCTTAAAAGGGATCCCTTTTCCGACGTCGAACGCTATTCTGTATTTGGTGCCCGGGCCCGAACGAATGTTGCATTTTTCACGGTTGGTAATAACCGTTGAAGTTTTTCCTACAAGAGACATGTGCACCCACCCGATGTCCCCTTCAAAATCACGAAACTGATACCACTGCTTTTGTTTTTTCAGAATGTGAATCGGGTGATTTTTTTCCACCTGCCACAGGATTTCATAATTTGTACCGGGTCTGGAACGGACATTGGCCGTAGTGGATTTAATCGCCAGACGTTCGGCCAGGGCGTTGCTGCAGAGGAGACATAGCCATATTGTTAAAAGTATCGATTTGCGTTTCATTTTGATTATGACGAATAAAAAACGAGTTCTGGAAGTCTGACACAGGTCAGTTTATTGCCATAAACGGCGCCGGTATCAATACCGATTTTATTCGGCATCAGCAGCGGCTCCGGCAGAGGGGTGTGCCCGAACACGACCTGCTTGCCGTGATCGAATTTTGATTCGATAAATTTTCTGCGTATCCAGAGCAGATCCTCCGGCTTTTGCTTATCGAGGGGCACCTTTTTTTTGAGTCCGGCGTGGACGAATATGTAATCCAGAGTTTCATGGTAAAGCCGCAAAGAGTTGAAAAATTCCAGATGATCGGGCGGTATCAGGGGTTCATCCGGATCGCGCGGTCTGCTCATGTAGCTGTCCAGGGTCTGCTGGCCGCCATTGAAGAGATATGTCATCCGATCCTCACCGGAAATGTATTTTTCAAACATTTCCTCGTGATTCCCCTTCAAGAATATCGTATTCGGCTGACGTTTTTTCAGATCGATCAAATACTCGACAACTTCAAAGGACTGCGGGCCCCGGTCGATATAATCACCCAAAAAAATAAGGATATCGTTTTGATGGTCGATTTCAATTTTGTCCATCAAGGCGCAAAGCTTGTCAAAACGTCCGTGTATGTCTCCAATGGCGTAAGTGTTTTCCATAATTCATTCAGTAGCTATAATCCGCTCCATATCAGCGAAGCATAAAAACCCGCCGCGGACGGTCCAGGCGCCGGATGCCTTCCTCCCTGGCCGCCTGCATGGCCTCTTTCAGATCCTTTTTCGAAGGGTAATTTGCCAGCTCTTTGACCTCTGCGGCACGACCGCAGGGTCGGTACTGGGACATGATGTTGACATAACTGTTTGTCGATATTTTCCCGGCGACAAATCGCATGATTTCGCGGGTTCCAGCAAGCCCTCCCGGCAGTACGAGGTGCCGGATGAGCAAACCTTTGCGGGCAATACCCGATTCGTCGAGTTCAAGATCTCCAACCTGACGATGCATCTCGATCAATGCTTTGCGGGCCACATCCGGATAGTCGGCAGCATCGCAGGCTTTGTCGGCGACCTGCGTACTCCAGAACTTAAAATCGGGCATGTAGATATCGATAATGCCTTCCAGCAATTCGAGCGTTTCAACCCGATCGTAGCCGCCTGAATTATAAACCAGCGGAATGCATAACCCGTCCCGGGCCGCGATTTCAACCGCCGCTAGAATTTGGGGCACAACGTGGCTCGGCGTAACAAAATTGATGTTGTGACAACCGCTATTTTGCAACTGCATCATGACCGTGGCGAGTTGATCGGCGGTAACCTCCTGTCCATGGCCTTCATGGCTGATGTCGAAATTCTGACAGAAAATGCACATCAGATTGCAATGGGTAAAGAAGATCGTTCCGGAACCGTTGGTACCCACCAGGGGTGCTTCTTCCCCGAAATGCGGATTGAAGCTTGAAATCCATGCCTTTTCGGCCGTTTTGCAAACACCGGTTTGACCGGCCAGGCGGTCAACTTTACATTCTCGGGGGCACAGGATACAGTTGTGCAAGATTTCTCTGGCAGTCTCTATCCTGTCACGCAACCCCCCCTTTTCAAACAGTTCAAGATATGATGGTACAGTTGAAGCCATTCGATTAATTTTAGCATATCAAATGCAAGTGGCCAATAGAGCAAAACGCACCACGGTTTTCAGCGGATTTGCTCCACTATTATTTTCTGAGCCAGTCCCCTGCCAAGAACGTAGCGTTTGGATTCAGCGGCGATCACCATCTGCCCTTTGTTCTGATTGGTAATAACCTCTATTGTATCTCCAATCCTCAACCCCATGGTCAGCAGTCGCATTCGGGCACCGGACCCGCCAGTGATTTCCCTGATGGTCAGCCGCTCGCCTTGTTTGGTTCTGTCGAGCGAGATCAGTTTTTCGCGTTCTTTGATACATTCGCTGCAAATACCATAGATTTCCATCCGGTGCTGGAGCATGTGGAAACCGTGGGCAGCCGCAATTTTCAACTGCAGATCTTCCATTAGATTATCACGGAACTCGAATATGGCCTTGCACTTTGTGCAGATCATGTGATCGTGATGATGCCCAAGGTGGCGATGCTCATAGCGTATCTGACCATTGTCAAACCGGTTTTTACTTGCAAAACCGAAGCGGCACATCAGTTTAAGAGTGTCGCGGACAAAGTCGTCTGAAAAATCATACCCGTTTGTCTGCAGTAGCTGATTCAGCTCCGATTCAACCACATGTTTTTCGGTTTGCAGAAATATTTCCAGTACTTTGAATCGATCTTCAAAACGGTCGATGTGTTCCTGCTTGAAAAGCTTTTTAAACTGTTCTTTTTCCTGTTTGTGAATTTGCTGCATTTTCAGGTTGATCCTTACGTTCAGCTGAAACCCGGAATGATGCGGCTGACGATACACGGTGTATCCGGCCCTTAAAACCAATCGATCATTTTCCGCCGCCTGGCGGTTAGAGAGCCCGGCAGCGGCTTCCGATCTGTCAGTGGCAGGAAAAGGTTGAGTTGAAGCGTGAACGCTAACGGGTTGGACCGGGTATCTCGTAGGTGGTGCAACTGCCGCTCGAACAGGTTTTCGTCTGAGTTTTTACCCCCTGATCCGAGGCGGAGCCATCGCCCATCGCATAGCTCGTGCAGCTCATAATTCTTTCGAAATCCTCGGAACTGCATTTCGGGCACTGCATCTCGACAGTTTCATCTTGCTGCATGACCAAAATTTCAAAACATTCATTGCACTTCAAACACCTGAACTCAAATATCGGCATCGCTATCATCCTCGGAAATGAAATTTTACGGTACAAAAAATAGGAACAATATTTTATTTGGATCGGGTTGTCAAGATAGCAGTCGATATTTTGAGGGAAACTTCAAAGTCAACTCTAATTGATCAGAGCGGTTCAACGTTCCAGCATTTCGCGGGCATGGGCCAGGGTTGCTGGTGTAATTTCAACGCCGCCCAGCATTCGTGCTATTTCCTCTATTCGGCCGCTTTCATCCAGGGGGTTTATGTTGGTGCGGGTTCTGCCGGCAGAGACGCTTTTTGATATACTGAAATGATGATGGGCGAATTTGGCTATCTGCGGCAGATGTGTGATGCAGATGATTTGATGATGCTGGGCCAGGTCGGCCAGTTTTTGTCCGACAACTTCCGCCACACCCCCCCCGATTCCTGCGTCGACTTCATCGAAGATGACCGTTTCCACGGCATCGGTTTCGGCCAGTATGGCTTTGATTGCCAGAACCACTCTGGAAAGCTCACCCCCGGAAGCAATGTCGGCCAGAGGTTTGAGGGCTTCCCCGACATTGGGAGCTATCAGAAACATGGCCCGGTCGACACCTGTTTCGGAAATGAGGTGTTCGCTGACTTTAAGGTATTTAATCGTGTCTTCCCGCGCCGCCATGCGGATCAGCGATATTTCGAACTTTATTTGCGGCATCTTAAGGGCGGCCAGTTCGGCCGCGATTGTTGCGGCCAGGTGTTCGGCCGTTTTTTTTCTTTGCCGGGAAAGGCGCTGCGCCGAGTCGGAAAGATTGGCATGCAGATTCCGGATCTCAGTTACCGCAGCGGTAATTTCGTTGTCGATATTCTCCACGGAAGACAGTTCGCGGGTGATTTCCTCCAAATGTGCCAGAACATCTTGCAGTGATCCGCCGTATTTGCGTTTTAGCCGGTTTAAAATATCGCGTTGCTCCTCTACTTGTGCCAGGCGGTTTTCATCCATATGCAGGGTGTTTAAATAATTCCGCAAACCTTCAACCATATCCTCCAGCTCAAAAGATATCTGGGACAACCTTTCAGTCTGCGGTTTCAGAGCGCGGTCGATTTGACCGGCTTTATCCAAAGCCTTTTCCACCGCCACAAGCCGTTCCGATACAGACCCCTGGCGGCTGTACAATTCTTCAATGCCGCCATAGACGGTTTGGTAGAGAAACTCGCTGTTTTTCAGTCGCGTGCGTTCCTGCTCCAGGGCAACATCCTCTCCGGGAACGATGCCTGTTTCCGTAATTTCATTTTTCTGGTACTGCAGCAGTTCGACATGTTGGGCCTGCCGCCGCTTTAAGGTTTCCAGGTCATTGAGTTTCTCTATCAGTGGCAACAGCTTGAGATAGGCGTCGGAGACCGCTTTGCGCAAAGAAAGCAGGCCGCCGAACTGGTCGAGAATTAAAAGATGCTGCCCTTCTTTCAAAAGGTTCTGGTGGACATGCTGACCTGAGATACTGGCGAGATTTTCAGTTATCGCGTTGAGCGTTTGGCGGGTGGCAAGCCGTCCGTTGATATAGATCCTGTTGCTGTCGATGCGCGACACGATGCGGCGAACCACAAGCCCCTCTTCAGCGTTGCATCCGTGGGCGGCCATGGTTTGGGCAACATTGCTTGCGGCTGAAATTTGAAACTGCGCTTCCAGTTCGGCCGTTTCGCACCCGGATCGAATGAGGGTGGCCGTGGCTCGGCTGCCAAGCAGCAGATTGACGGCGCTGATTAAAATCGACTTGCCGGCACCTGTTTCTCCGCTCAATACCGTCAGTCCCTCGCAAAAACGGATGTGCAGGTCATCGATGATTGCAAAGTTGCGGATGGAAAGTTCCTGAAGCATAGGCGTTGACTGTCGGTTTCTTTAATACGGCTCGGTCTTAGTCACCAAAAAAGAATAAACAGCGGCTGTAACCGGTAGATTTTATCGCATAGCATGGATTATTTGTAAAGTTTCTTGTGTGCGGGCAGGGAAACGTCAAACGAATGGTGCATATCATGGTTGGCCAAAATTTACCTCACGCAGAGACGCAAAGGTGCCAAGTTTTCATGATCTTCCTTTGCTTCATTGCGTGAGTATTTAATAATCCCACCTTTAGGCAATGATTACCAGCAAAAGGCGGGCCAGGCAATTTTGCCATCCGGTAGAATAAATATACGCGCTTCTTACCGGCCGGATTTTTGTGTGGCGGGTCCTGCCGGTTTTGAAATGGACGGCAGGCTTCAAGCAATTTTTAGGGCGTTATTTGGGATAGCCGGTGATTTTTCGAATGCGGCGGTACAGCGGTTTCAGCCGTCGGTACATCTTTTTATACACTTCGCGGTATAGGTCATCATACAGCGCGTGATTTTTCCTGTCCGGTTCGAATACGTCACCGATGCGGGTCATTGCCGCTACTGCTGATTTAAAATCAGGGTGCAGTCCCAGACCGACGGCAGCGTCGATGCAAGCCCCCAGGCCGGATGTTTCGTAAAGATGGGGTCTGGCTGTCGGTAGCCCGAAAATATCGGCGGTCAATTGCATGGCACTTTTGCTCTGACTGCCGCCCCCTGAAACGCGGATGCCGGTAATCGGTATTTTGCTCCGTTTCTCGATTCGCTCCTTGCCTTCCCGCAGGGCATAGGCCAATCCTTCCAGTATGGAGCGATACAAGTGCGCCCGCGAATGCACGTCGCCGAATCCGATGATCGCCCCTTTGGCTTCCGGCCCCGGATTTTTCAGCCCCGGGGTCCAAAATGGTTGAAGCATCAATCCCATGGATCCGGGCGGAATATCCATGACCAGGTTTTCAAACAGTTCCTCGGCGTCCACGCCACGCAGGGCTGCCTCCTGTTGTTCAAGGTGGCCGAATTCTTCCTTAAACCAGCTGACCATCCAGTACCCGCGATATATCTGGACCTCCACTGTATAATAGCCGGGTATGGCCGACGGATAGGGCGGAAGCAAAGGTATGGCTTCCACATACCTTTGATGGGTGGTATTTATGGTTGCGGTTGTGCCGTAGCTCAAACAGCCGATGGAAGGATCGAGGCTTCCGGAGCCGATAACTTCACAGGCTTTGTCCGCTGCGGCCGCCACCAGCGGCAAACCGGCAGGTAGACCGCTTTCCCGCGCGGCCTGTTGTGAAACCTCTCCCATCACTTGTCCGGGCGGCAGAAGGGTCGGCAGTTGCTCGCGCGATATGGGTAAAATCCGCCACTTCCAGTCCCAGCCGGAAGCCCATTGCAGCCGTTTGTAATCAAAAGGAATATAACCGACCTGGCAACCGATAGAATCCACATACTCACTGGTGAGTTTGTGGGTAAGGTATCCTGACAGCAGAAGATATTTAGCGGTTTGCTTCCATATCTCCGGTTGGTAGGTGGCAATCCAATTGGCCTCGGCTTCGGCCTGCAGATAATCGATCGTCGGGCTGAGCCCCAGCAGTCGGAACAGTGTGCCCCAGGCGCCGCCAAGCTGCGGCAGCCCGTATGCTTTTCTTTGATCCAACCAGACAATGGCCGGACGCAGCGGTCTGCCATTGCGGTCGACATTGATGACGGTTCCGCGCTGGGTTGTCAGCGCCATGCCGGCGATGCAGTTTTTGTCGACGCTTTTGTTTATCCAGAGCTTCTGGCAGACCCGGCAAAGTGAGCGCCAGAAAACTTCCGGATCCTGTTCCGCCCAGCCGGGTTGCTTGGAGTAGTAGGGATCGAGCACTACGCTCTCTTTGGCTACCAGCCGACCGTCGATTCCGAAGACCAGCGCCTTAATGCTCTGGGTTCCGTTATCAATGGCCAAAAGGTGCTCTTTGGCGTTCATTTTACTATCCGATATCCAGCAGCTCGAGTGAATTTTTGGCCTGCGCGATCTTGTCTACCGCGCCCATCACGATCAATGTCGTTCCGACTTTCAAGGAATGATTCGGGGAGGGATTAAACACGATTTCTTCACGATCGTTTCTGGCGGCAAGCACCAGAAGACCGTATTTATTCTTCAAACCGGATTCAATCAGGGTTTTGCCGGCCACCCGGGAATGCTCTGAAACCGTGATTTGATGAACTCGCAAATCTCCCCGGCCGCTGCGCAGCATCTTGTCCAGAAAGTAAACCACCGTGGGGCGGATCATTTCGGAAGCCATACGCATCGCACCGATAAAATTTGGAGACACGACACTGTCAGCCCCGGCCTTTTTGAGCTTCGGTTCCAGTTTCTGGTCAATCATGCGGCTGATAATCCTTATTCGGCGGTTGTGCATACGCGCCGACATGGTGATATACAGGTTGTCTTTGTCAGACGGCAGGGCGATGATGATCCCGGCGGCGTTTTCAATACCGGCACTGAATAGATTTTCATCATCCGTCGCATCCCCCTGCACATAGAGTATGTCACCGATGGCCTTGCAGCGTTCGATGCTCTCTTCATCTTTCTCGATCAACACCGCTGCCTCTTTGTTTTTAATCAGTTCCTCCAGAACCAGACGGCCGGTCTCGCCGGCACCGCAGACAATGTAGTGATTTTTCAGCTTCTGTATTTCTTTAAGCATTTTATTTTTCCTTAGGATTCCCGACAGTTCTCCCTCAACGATCGACGCTGTCAGGGTACTGATACCGTAGAGAATGATACCCATACCGAAGGTAATCAGGATCATGGTATAAATTTGGGCCGGAATATTGCCCGTAATTTGGATGACTTCACCATAGCCGACGGTTGTCAGAGAAACTACGGTCATGTAAACACAATCTATGAACCGGGGCTTGCCCCCGAACAGAATGTAATAACCGCTGCTGCCGGCCAGGATGACGATGAAAATAGTCAGTACGATGAGGGTGATTTTGCGTTTTATCTGCATGGATTCTGTGTGCCTGCTGAGTCGGCTAAGCCGTTGGGTCTGTGTTTCCCGGCTAAAGGCTCACTCAAAAATATGTTCACATTTTATGCGCCGATGCATCCGGTTTGGCTGCGCTGCCCGCCGGTGAAATAGTGCTGAGCGCTTTGATATCAGGGAAAGAAGCAAAGTCCTGGATTACACAATAAAAGTGTTCTGTCGGCTTAACGGCCGCAGCGGCTCAGCGGCTTGCCAAACATATACCAGCGCTGCTTGGCGTGTAAAGAATTTTCTACCGGACCGGTGGTTTGAAAACACTTTACAAACCCTGGTGTATGGATTATATTTTCCGTTTGATTAGAAATAGTTAGGTTCATACCGCTCTACAAAAGGTGTATGTATGGAGAACATGATTTCTCTGGTCATTGCCACCCGCAATCCCGGGAAAACATCTGAAATAAAGGAATTGCTCAAGGGCTATCCTGTCAGAATCAGAAACCTGGAGGATTTCGGTCCCATACCCGAAGTGGAAGAAGACGGGACGACATTCGATGAAAACGCTTATAAAAAGGCGAGTTTTGCCGCAAGAGTGCTGGGATTGCCGGCCCTGGCGGATGACTCCGGGCTGGTGGTCGAGGCCCTGGATGGTGCTCCCGGTGTTCACTCCGCCCGCTACGCCGGCAAAGCCGCCAGCGATGCTCAGCGCTGTCAAAAACTGCTGGCGGCAATGAAAGATAAAACCAACCGTCGGGCGGCTTTTGAATGCGTGCTATCTATCGCAGCACCCGCCGGTCCGGCATTAACCTACGAAGCGCGCTGCGAAGGACTGATAACCGATGAGCCGGCCGGTGAAAATGGTTTCGGTTATGATCCCGTTTTTTATTACCCGCCACTCAAAAAGACATTCGCCGAGATGACCCGCGAAGAAAAAGGCCGGGTCAGCCACCGGGGCAAAGCCCTGGCTGAGGTCAAAACCGAATTCGACAAGGTCCTGATTTGGATTCAGCAGAATACGCCGATTCAGGAAAAATTTAATTGCCGGAACATTACCGATGATTGATGAATTGATTCGGAATAATAGAAGCTGCCGGCGGTTTCACCAGGACCGTCCCGTTGCGTTGGATACCCTGAAAGCGATGGTTGACCTCGCCCGGCTGTCAGCATCTTCAGCAAACCAGCAACCGCTAAAATATATCCTTTCCACAAATGCAGAAACCAACCGCCTAATATTTAACTGTCTGGGGTGGGCGGGTTATTTGAAAGATTGGCGTGGTCCCGAAGAAGGCGAGCAGCCGTCGGCCTACATTGTTATTCTTGGAGACACCGGCATCACCGGCAGCTTTGACTGTGACCACGGCATTGCCGCTCAAAGTATTCTCCTCGGTGCCAGAGATAGAGGGCTGGGCGGGTGTATGATCGGGTCGATCAACCGCAAAAAACTACGGGATGCACTGCAAATTCGACGGTTGAAAACTATTTCTACTAAAGAATAGCAATTTAGGAGCTAAATATACGATTTATCTGTAAAGTGAGATCTATCCCATGATGAAAAAGAAAGAAGGAATCGACATTGTAACTGAAATTGGCGGGATTAAGACAGTGGAAGAATCTCGGCAGCTTTTCAAGGAAAAATTGAACGAAGAGAATCTGTCCCGCATCGATCGAATCAAAAATTCGGACGCATTGCTGAAGATCGCCAATGCCATCGCTATGTGCCAACCGGATGCTGTGTTTGTCAACACCGGCTCTGAAGCCGATCGACAATTTATCCGAGATCTGTCGCTGGAAAAAGGAGAAGAATCGAGCCTGCCCATGCAAGGGCATACGATCCATTTCGATCTCAAAGAAGAGCAGGGTCGCATCATCGACCGCACCTACTATTTATCCAACCCCGGTGATTTGGTTAGCTCGCTGGCCAATAAAATCGATCGGGCCGATGCGTTGGTCGATGTACGCAATAAGATGACCGGTATCATGCAAGGCAAATTAATGTTCGTTGGATTCTACATCCGCGGTCCGGTTGGTGCACCGGTATCGAATCCAGCCGTCGAGATTTCGAGCTCTACCTACGTTTTGCACAGTGCTGAAATTCTTTATCGCAATGCTTATGCCGATTTTGACGAGCAGGTAGCGCGCCTGGGCCATTTTTTTTGCAACATTCACAGTGAAGGTTTAAATCGCCCCGAAGATCTGCCCAATGCTCGCATCTACATGGATCGCAGCCACTTGACTACTTACAGCGTCAATTGCACATACGCCGGCAACACCCTATTGCTCAAAAAAGGAAATCACCGTTTCTCGGTGGATCGCGCTATTTACGAAAACCGGGGAGGCGAGGCCTCGGAGCATATGTTCATCACCGGTATCGAAGGCCCGAACGGGCGGATTACCTGGATGACCGGTGCGGCGCCCAGCGGATGCGGCAAGACCACCACCGCCATGGCCGGAAATCATTTTGTAGGCGACGACCTGGCCCAGATGTGGATCGACGAGGACGGCAGCATCCGGTCCATCAATCCGGAATGCGGTATTTTCGGGATCGTGGAGAATGTCAACTGGGAAGGTGATCCCATGCTGATGGAGTGCCTCCGCAATCCGGGCACCGAGGTGATCTGGTCCAATGTTTTGATCGATGAAAGCGGAGTGCCGCAATGGGTCGGAAACGAAGAAGAGCCGCCGCCGAGCAAAGGTGTCAATTTCCAGGGACCCTGGGAAGCCGGTATGACAGATGAAGCGGGCAATCCGGTACCCATATCTCACCCCAATTCCCGCTGCACGCTGGCTTCAGCGGCGCTGGCCAATTTCTCCGAGGCGGCCGAGGATCCAAAGGGGGTTGAAACACTCGTTATCACCTACAGCGGCAGAGACAGCGACACCATGCCGCCGGTGTGGGTGGCCAAAGACGTTGCTTCCGGGGTTGTTATCGGTGCCTGCATCGTATCGGCCGCAACCGCGACAGAAGTCGGCGCCACCGGTGTGCGGCGTGCACCATGGGCGAACGCACCGTTTATTCCCGGCTCCCTGGGGGATTACATGGATTCGCAGTTTAAATTTTTCGGCAGTGAAAAAATTGCCGAAGACAAGCGTCCGGTGATGGTCGGTTTGAATTACTTTCTTACGGACGAAGCCAGAGGGGGGACATCAACAAAGCTGCTGGGCGAAAAAAGAGATGTGAAAGTCTGGCTGGGCTGGCTGGAGAGACGGGCCCACGGCGAAGTGGATGCCATCGAAACCCCCATCGGATATTTACCGCTATATGAAGACTTGAAAAGGCTGTTCAAAGACATCATCGACAAGGACTACCCGCAAGATCTTTACGTTAGGCAATTTTCGCTCTACCTTGATAACATCCTTGCCCGGATAGATCTGCAAATCGAAGCATACGGCAAAGAGGAGAATATCCCCACCCAGCTTTTTGAAATACTCAAAGGCCAGCGTCAGGGGATTGTCGGATTGAAGGATAAATTCGGCGCCATTGTAACGCCTGCGGATCTAGATGCAAGCGCAATCCGATAATTAGTATCTGGAGAGAAAGCAGATATGGCACCAAGGTCACCGCTATCTTGGGTTTTGCGAGCCAAACCGCAATCATCCCGGCGTCAGCTCGACCAGCAACCATCCATTCTGAAGGTTGCGTTCAGCGGTCGAATGCTGGTCGCCCTGCTGATGGGGTTTTCATGCGGCCTGCCCTTGCTACTGACCATAAGCGTACTGCAGGCCTGGATGAAAGAAGAAGGGGTCGATTTGACCGTCATCGGCATGATGGCGTTGGTCGGGTTGCCCTACACGCTAAAATTTCTCTGGGCACCGTTTCTGGATCGATATACCTTGCCTTTTTTGGGACGCAGAAGAGGATGGCTGCTGGTCGCTCAGGTTGCTTTAATGATCGCCATTATCGGGTTGGGACTGACCGAGCCGAGATTAAATCCCTGGCTGGTTGCGTTTGCGGCTTTTCTGGTGACCTTTTTCAGCGCTTCCCAGGATATCGTGGTGGATGCCTATCGGCGGGAAGATCTTGCGGATGAAGAGCTTGGACTCGGCTCCTCGCTGTATATTAACGGCTACCGGGTGGGAATGCTGCTGGCTTCGGGCGGGGGCTTGATCATGGCCGATCATATGCCGTTTTCCATGGTGTATCTGATTATGGCCGCCGGCATGCTGCCCGGCATTCTTACGACCCTGCTGGCCCCGGAACCTGAAATACCTGCCGGAACCCCGAGAAGTCTAAAAGAGGCGGTAATAAACCCCCTACTGGATTACTTCAGCCGCACCGGTGCCTTGTGGATACTCGCCTTTATTTTACTGTATAAACTCGGGGACACCATGGCCAGCGCCATGACGACGCCGTTTTACTTGGATATCGGCTTTTCCAAAACCGAGATCGGTGCCGTGGTTAAACTTTTCGGTTTTTGGGCCACCATTGCCGGTGGTCTGGCTGGCGGCATCAGCATGATTCGCCTGGGCATCAGCCGTAGTTTGTGGATCTTTGGTTTCCTGCAAGCGATTTCCACCGCCGGCTTTGCGGTTTTAGCGCGGGTGGGACCTAGTGTTCCGGTGTTGTCAGCGGTGATTGCTTTTGAAAACCTCAGCAGCGGTATGGGGACGGCCGCCTATGCGGCGTTCATGGCCAGCATAACCAACAAAAAGTTTACGGCCACACAATATGCATTGTTAACGAGTCTGATGGGCATTCCGCGGGTGTTGGCATCGGCACCGACCGGTTTTCTTGCTAAAAATATCGGATGGGAATTGTTTTTTATCTCGTGTGCAGTGATCGCCATTCCCGGAATGCTCCTCTTGGTGAAGTTTGCACCGTGGCGACCGCGTCAAAATAAATAATGGCGGGTGCACAAACATTCACGATTCCAAACGCATCTCTCAAGTATTGCTAGCTTTAATGGCTCAAAATTCACAAGACAAAAAGCTCCCGGCAAAAATCGAATACCTTCAGCGGGAAAGAGTAGCCATAATCGCGCTGCCGCCGGATAAGGCACTCGCGCGCATACTCGATGCGGCCGAGCCGGCCGCCCTCGTACATTCTTTCCCCGAGCAGGACCTGCACTTTCTGATTCATGATATCGGCGCCCAGGATGCATTGCCGCTGCTATCCCTGGCATCGGACCGGCAGTGGGAGTATATCGTCGATATGGAGACCTGGGACAGGGATCGCATCGATATCGATGCTGCTGAGAAGTGGCTGGACTTACTCTGCAGAGCAGATATCCGCCGTGCGATTATGTGGCTGGTTCAGCACAAGACCGAATTATTAGAGTTTTATCTGTTAAAAAATATTGAGGTACGCATCCGGGAACATGACCAGGACCCAGCTGAATTCGGCAAGGAGTATCTTACTCTGGACAATACGTTTTTTGTCCGAATTGCCGGTGAAAGGGCCAAGGGCGACTCCCAGCCGGGAGATATCGATCGGGAACAGCATAACAATTTTATCGTAAAACTACTGGAAAGCCTGGCAGAATTTGATCACATTACTTATCAGAAGATACTGCTGGAGGCAGGCAACATCCTTGCGGCTGAGACCGAAGAAGATGCCTATCGCAAGCGCACCGTCCGTCTGGCGGAAAAAGGATTCTTGCCTTTTGACGAGGCCGTGGGCATCTACCAACCGCTGAAACCACAGGATCTGGCGGTAATTAGCGAAAAGTCCATTTCCCGATCGCCTGCGGACGGAACAATGCCCGTGCCGCTCATTCCTGCGGATATGCTGGAAGAAGACAATCTTTTTACCCGGGCCCTGACGCAGGTTGATGCCGAAACCGCCCTGCAGCGGCTGCAGGCAGAGTTTGCTAGTCTTTGCAACCAAATTATAGCCGCGGATCTCAAGCAGATACGCAGCAAGCAAGACTTAAGACCCGTGGTTCGCAAAGCCTGCGGGTATATTACGATCGGCCTTCAGGCGGCGGCAGACCAATCGACGGACCCTGCTGGCAGTCTAGAATACATTAGCGCTTCCTTCATTCAAAGGCACCTGCTATCGAACATCTTCAGGGTCGGTTACGGACACGCGTTGTCTTTGAAATGGCGGGCGCAAAAATGGCTCGATAAATCCTGGTTTGCCGCCAAAGGGTTGTCATTGACTTTCTGGGGCGAAGTATGGCTTGGGATCCTGGGCGGTTTGTTGCTTAAAAAACCGCGTTATTTTGATAACTACAAAACCGGCGTTTTGTATCGGGAATTTGAGTCCGTGGATGACGTCCGGGAAACGGAATTTAGTCTCAGCGATATCATGGCATGCGACAATCTGCTGTCACTGATGGAGATCCAGCTCGAACCGGTATCCTCCTATCGCTTGCTCACTTTTAAGAATCTGTGGTTGACGCTCTGGGTGCGCAATTATACCGGACTTTCAGCCGAAGCCCGTCCAATTGCACTCAGCGAGTTCAAACGATTTTATAAAAAACTTTGGGCTGCCGGTGAAAAACCGCTTAAAATTCGGCGCTCCATGAAGGAATCGTGCTTGCGGTGGCTGGCCGAACAATCCGGGCTCGGGGAATATGAAATTAGCCAGAGCCTGGGCCAGGTGCTGGAGGCTCTGTTTCTGGAGCTCGAAGATGAATACGGACAGGTGGCCGCCGTGGACCTCGATCCCAGGTTTGTTTACCTGTTTCTGCTGGAAGGGTGAGGTGAATTTACTACGTGAATATACGGAAATGAATTTTTGCGAGAGGCGCTATCAATACCACCGTGGCAGGTGGCCCAATATTTGGGATTCAACTAATACCGGGGCATTGATGAAGTTATTGTGGCGCCAATCCCAAATATTGGGCCACTACCAGCGCTTTGAAGGTAAAACAAAGATAGCGCCACTCGCAAAAACGCATTTCCTCTTTATAGGGTGAGCGAACTACTTTATTGATGGCCGTTTACTATAGATATGGTGTGAGAAACTTGAGCTAATTTAAACTTTCAAATTTTTACTATGAATTTAATACTGGACAGCATAACGACTTCTGGTCTCTGCTTCGGATACTAATGAACTTCCCCGTGGCAAGCCACGGGGTATCCATGAATGATATATTCTATCCTAACGCAGTCCCGCTAAACTGAAGCGGGACGGGGAATTAAACCCGGCAGATTTCGAAATCTCCAACGTACATTCATTGGTGTCTGTGTAATCTGCGAAATCTGTGGATTAAAGATGGAGGCGGCTCGGAATATGGAGTCTGATGCGGGTCCCTTTGCCGGGTGCACTTTCGATCTCTATGGATGCGCCAATCATGCGCGCCCTCTCGGTCATGATATCCAGCCCCATGCCGCTTCTGGCAAAGTTATCGATCTTGACCTGACCCAATTCAAATCCTCGACCGTCATCTTCAATAGTAAATGAAACGCTGCCTTTTTTTCTACGGGCCGTCACCGATACATGTTCGGCACGGGCATGCTTGCCGATGTTGCTCAAACTCTCCTGAATAATTCGGTAGATATTTACGTTAACTTCGGCCGAATATAAATTGTCGATGTCGCCCATCCGGATGAAGGTTTCAATGGCATTTTTCCGGGAGAAATTATCCAGCGCCCATTGCAAAGCGGCGGTCAGACCGAGATCTTCAAGGATGGTTGGGCTGAGATCTTTCGAAATTCGCCGCAGGTTCTCAATGATATGGTCCACAAATACGATGGATTCGTCGATTGACGTTGCGGGCGACGGTCGAGGCCCTGGGCTCGATTTGTTTGCGGATCTGAGCATATGCTTTAACAAGGCCAGGGATTGACCCAGTTCATCATGCAGTTCGTTCGAAAGCCTTTTGCGCTCTGACTCCTGGGATTTCAGCAGTCGCGAGGACAAATAGCGCAATCTTTTTTCCGCCTGGATTCGTTCTTTTTCTATGCGCTTGCGTTCGGTGATATCTCGCACTATAGTCAGATTGGCAGGTTCTCCCAGATACCGAATGACGCCGATGTTAAATTCTACGTCTATTCTGCGACCTTCCCGGTGCATCAACTGCGATTCATAGATGGTCAGCTCGTTCTCGCCTTTCAGCCGCCGCTTGTAGCGTTCACGCAGCGACGGTTGCAGCTCCGGTGGAATAATAATCGCAGCGCTGCGACCTTCCAGTTCGTGGACTTGATATCCGGTCAGTTTTGCAAAGCAGGGATTGACATAAACCAGTTTTTCCCGGTGGAGAATGACGATGCCGTCTTGGGCCCGTTCGACCAGATTCCGGTATTTGGCTTCACTTTCGTGTAGCGCATCTTCCGCCAGTTTGCGCCTGGTGATATCGTATATAACAACTTGCCCTCCGGTTGGTTTTTCCTTTTTATAGATGAATTTAGCGTTTAAATAGACCCAGAACTCGCGCCCGTTTTTGGCAATAACTTTGTATTCTGCGTCTTGCTCGATTTTTTCACCGGCAAGAAGCTTTTGCAGTCCGGTGCCGGATATCGATTTGGTGTCTGCCGTGAACAGATCGATGACTTTCATTGAAAGGAGTTCTTCCCTGGTATACCCGCTGTATCGTATCATCACGTCGTTGACGCTCACGAATCTGCCGCTGTCGAAATCGAACTCAAAAATTCCGGCCGGCGCATGATTCAGCAGCTGCTCGTATCTTTCTTTATATTCTCTGATTTCCGATTCTGAATCAGCTCTGGCCTCCAACAGGTTTTCCAGCTCCCGTATCTTTTTTTCCAACTCGTCTCGAATCGGTCTTTGAGCCATCGATTGTTTCTCCCTATCCGGTTTTGCGGGGATTTACAGACGGAAATCGTTTCCGGTCGGTGTGGGGCAAATATTTAGCAGCGGAAAACCGAAGCATGAAATCCTGATTGGCGTTTAGTTCAAGGTAGGTAATACGGTCCCGAATGCAGTCGATTTCATCTAGGATTTTATACGATTTGGATTGATTACAGCAACCGTTCCAATTCTTCAACGATCATCCGTGTTATATCACCTGCTTTGCCCATGATGAGATAGTCGCTGATGGATCCGGTCAAAGGTGTGCGTTCAGGATTGATTTCGATGACCCTGGCCCCTGATTCTTTGGAAATGACAGGTATATATGAAGCCGGCTGCACGGTTGCGGATGTGCCGATCACCAGCATCAGGTCACATTGTGAAGCCACGAACTGGGAGCGGCTCAGATACTGGGGTGGAATGATTTCACCGAAAAAGATACATTCCGGTCGATATATACCGCTGCATTCGCAAAGCGGCGGCACCCGGCTCATATCCACCTTGACGGTCTCAATCCGAGCGTTGCAATCCATACATCGCTGCCAGGCAAAATTGCCGTGAAACTCGATAACATCTGTGCTGCCGGCCGCCTGGTGAAGCCCGTCTATGTTCTGGGTGATGACGGTTTTTAACCTGCCCAGCGCTTCAAGCCGCGCGAGACCCATGTGGGCATCATTGGGTTGGGCCTGGGCGATGATATCTTTCATGCCTTTGATCAGAACATTCCAGACTTTGGCCGGATCGCGCATGAAGGCATCGATATGGGCGTATTCCATGGGATCGATTTTTTCCCACAAGCCGCCTTTGCCTCTGAACGGTGGGATGTTGCTTTCTACCGAGATGCCTGCACCGGTTAAGGCCGCTGCATGTTTGGATTCTGCCAGTTCTTGTGCCGCCCGCTTGATTAAATCGTCCATATTCACTGCAAGGGTATTTTACAGTTTAAAAGTCATATCGCGTTTCACCCCGAAACATTCAAGGTTGCGTCCTTTATCGGCAATCGATTGGCGACATGCCGCGACGATGTCGTCCATTTCCGTATCCGTACGATCCTGATTCAAGTGAAATAGACCGAGCTTTTTGGCATCGGATTCAAACGCCAGTTTGAGGACATCCGTATACACGGAATGTCCCCAGTCAATATATGTTTTGTATTCTTGGGGGGTATACTCTGCGTCGTGCAGCAGCAGGTCGGCATTGGCTGAAAATTTCCTGTATTCCTCATAGGTGCCTCCGCCCGAATGCACATACCCCAGTTCATTGTCCGTCAGAAAAACAAAAGTCTTGCCGTCTTCGATGAATTTGTACCCGCTGCCGCTGTTGGGGTGACTCAACGGAATCGGGACAACCTTGATCGAGCCGATGTCAAATTCCGTCGGACAAGCGTCTTCAAAGTGCATCTTGGCTTTGATATCGGTGAATTTAACAGGAAAGTTCGGCGGTGTCATCACTTTCGATAAAATTGTTTCCACGAACTTGCTTTGAAAGGGGCAACGATGCATCCGAAATTCAGAACTTCTGAAATACAGGGGTCTAAAATAGGGAAAACCCATTACATGGTCCCAGTGGGCGTGGGTGAAGATAAAATGAAATTTTTTTCTTTTTTCGCGGATCAACTGATTGCCCAGTCTTCGTATTCCAGTCCCGGCGTCAACGATAATGATATCGTTGCTTTCGGTTCGCACCTCGATACAGGTCGTATCGCCCCCGTATTTGAGATAGGATTTGCCCGAAACAGGAATAGATCCCCTGGACCCCCAACATTTAATATACATATGCTAACCTTTCAAGCGCATTCATATTATTTTCTGTTTGTCTCCCCCAGGAATGTATGCCAGATGCCGTCGTGTTCCCATTTGTGCAGAATTTTTACCGGCATTTGGGCCAGGTGCCAGGCGACGTGTTTGGCCTGGCTACGTAAGAGCCCGGATAAAACAAACAGTTTCTTTTTTAGAAAACCTCCGGATGTAATCAGGTGCTGCATCACATCAAAGTGGATGTTGGCAATCAGAAGATCCGCCGGCCAGTTGACAAAGTCTGCGGCCTCTCCCTGGACGGCCAACATCCGGTCTTCCAGTTCGTTCAGACGAAAATTTTTTTTAGCCGTCGTGGCAGCCAGGAAATTGATATCGACGGCCAGGGTCTTTTTACTCCCCAGCCGGGCGGCGGCCAGCGCCAGTAAGCCGGTACCTGTGCCCAAATCAAGAACAGCAGCCGGTGCTGATCGGGAAAAAGCCTGTTCGATGGCTGCCAGACAATCATGCGTGGTCTCATGGGTACCCGTGCCGAACACAACACCCGGATCGAGCACGATCATATGGCGCTTATCGCCGCTGACTGAAGCTGTTTTGGGCACTTGCCAGGGCGGCGTGATAACAAAACTGCCGGCTTGCAATACAGCCGGTGTTTCTCCCAGCCAGTCGGCATAGGTCATGTGATATACATCGATCAGGGACAACTGGCGCTGGGTGGACAAAAGCTGGTCCACCTTGTTGCGGGAAGACTTTGAAAAGAATAAAAAAGAAAATGCATCTTCTTGCCAGTTGCCGATGAAGTCTTCAGCCCGCAGGTCAGTGTTCGGGGCCACATGTCCTTTGAAATAATAGACATAAAGATCTGAATACGGAGATTGATCCAGGTCTTTTTCTATGTAATCTGCTCTATTCATGTTGCGGCAACTGGTCCAGATACCACTCCATCGGCTCCAGCAACGTGTATCCCATATTTTTCAGTTTGCGTTTTATGTGGGCGACATTCAGGGTCAACAGGTAGGGAAAGACCGCGCGTTTGTTCTTATCCCAGTAGCGGGCGACCAGAATACTGCCGAAGGACACGTTTTCTTCGGTAATTGCATCGACGATCTTTTTCAGCTGGCCGACTTCCTCTTCCACCAAAATACCCAGCAAAGTTCCGGATTCACCTATTCCCAGCACATTGATAAAGGCCCGCAGTAAATCCCGCACCGAAATGATACCTTTGAGTTTACCCTGATCATCCACCACCGGAAGCGCACCCACGCGCATGTCCTGAATCAGCAGCAGCGCGTCCTGTATTGTATAATCCGGAGAGATCGTTCTCGGGTTTTGGGTCATAACATCCTTGATTTTAAGACCGGAGATTTTTTCTTTTTCGGCTTCAAGGCCGGGATCTTTGAACAGCTTGAAAGGCAAGGCACTCCTGATATCACGATCGGTTACGATTCCAACCAAGCGGTCCTGAGAATCGATCACCGGAAGGTGGCGGATCCGGTTGCGGGACATTTTTTCTTGGGCTTCAAATATGTCGGCCTCCTGGTCAATAGTGATGACCTTGCGGGTCATGGATTGGCTGACAAACATATTATTCCTCCACTCGTAAAATCGTGAGATGATTTTATCCGTTTAACAACATCTCTATATGATTCTTCGCCAGTTCCGGCAGACGCTTTAGTGAATATCCGCCTTCCAGAACCGAAATCAAACGGCCGTCGGCAAATCGGTCGGCCAACTCCATGATTTTTTTCATTATCCATGAATACCACTGGGTCGTCAGATTCATATCCGACATGTCATCGTCCGCATGCGCATCAAATCCGGCGGAAACCAGGATCACTTCCGGTCTGAAACGATCAAAATCGACCATAAGATTTTCGGTAATAAGTTTTTTGTATTCCTCATCTCCCCGGCCCGGAAGTACCGGGTTGTTTTTGGTATAGCCGTGCCCGGGCCCGGCGCCGTATTCGAATTCGCGGCCGGTACCCGGATATGCAAAAGATGGATGCTGATGAATCGAATAATAAAATACGGTCGGATCCTGTTCGAAAATGTGCTGAGTGCCGTTGCCGTGGTGAACATCGAAGTCGATGATGCCGACATTTCCAATCTCCCACTTGCCCTGCAGGTATCGCGCAGCAACAGCGACATTGTTAAAATAGCAAAACCCCATGGCGCTGCTGCTCTCAGCATGATGTCCCGGCGGGCGAACGGCGCAAAAAGCATTGTCTAATTTACCCTGCATGATCCGATCGATGGTTTTCAGAATCCCGCCAACAGCCAGAAAGGCAGTGTCATAAGTTTCGCTGCACATCTGATTATCCGGATGATCAAAAGTTTTTTTACCGGAAAAGCAGGCATCCCCGAATCGATCGATATAATTTTTATCATGTACGGTTTCGATCCATTTACGATCGGCGCGATCGGCTTTGATGGGGATGATCTTGGAAATCAGATCAGCCTCTTTGAGCCCTTTAAAAATTGCCAGAAGTCTTTCCGGAACTTCCGGATGATACGGCCCGGTGTCATGCAGCAAAAAGCGCTCGTCAAATAAGAACCCTGTTTTATTCATCTCTCGATCCGGCGCAGCAATAAATCTAGTTCATAATTCTTCCGAATATATCGAAAGCCGCCTGCACGCTATGGCTCTCCTGCGGCAACTCAATTGTCGGACGGCCGTTCAAATCGTATTCGTATACAGCCGAATCTGCAGGTATTGTTCCGGCCAGTTCAAGACCGCCGTCTTTGAGAATGTCGAGCACCACCTCCGATGGGTCTTCCCTTAGCTGGTTGATGACTGCATAGCTTTTTTTGACCCCGATGTTCAGCTCATTGGCCAGTTTGTTGATGCGAACCGCTGCCTGGATTCCCCGTCGGGACGTGTCGGAAACAACCAGAAGAATATCTACATTGTTGGTTGTCAAACGACTGATATGCTCCATGCCGGCTTCATTGTCCATGACAATGTAGGGGTAGTTACCCTGCAGCCGATCCAGAAAGTTCGTCAACAATGTGTTGGCCGCGCAGTAGCAACCGGCGCCTTCCGGCTGCCCCATGACAACCAGATCATAGCCCTTGGCTTCGGCAACCGCCTGCTCAAGCTTCATTTCCATAAATATGTCTTTGGTCATCCCGCTGGGAACGTTGCCCTTTTTCATATCCTCCCGGGCCTCGCCCAGGGTTTCGGAGACTTCAAGGCCCAGAACCTCGTTTAAATTGGCATTACTGTCCGCATCCACGGCCAGCACGGGCGTTTTTTCATTATTGACCAGATATTTGACCAGCATTCCTGCCAGTGTGGTTTTTCCTGTTCCGCCTTTTCCGGCGAGTGCAACTGAGAAGGCCATTCGTATTCCTTTCCTTTGATATTAACATAGATCAAACAAATTTAAAATATTTAGGTCAGTTAAGGACAACAGTCAAGAGTCAGTTCCAAAAGGTCTTGCTTTAAATTCTATTGTCAAGAGCAGAGGCGCGATATTCTCGGTCCATTGGCAGTTAGGAGACACTCGGGTCAATGCCGGCTGCCATACGGTTTCTTTTTAACATATTTATCCCATACCCGAAACCGCCGCTGATTCGATTCGGCGGCGTTCAGGGGAGCGATATCCGGGCAATTGCCATAGAGAACCCATTGAGACAGGATGATTTCAAATTCCTTGCAAAGGGTGAGACCATGTGCTAAACGTATAGAATCATTTATTTTTCAACGGATAAACCCTTAATAGGCCATTCGGTGCAATATTGGCCGATGAAACCTGATTGTCGCTTGACGGTTAAGAACACATGGCCGATAATGAAGGTAAATGATTGCAACTGGTCGTAACACCAGTATAATAATCGACACAACCCCATCAAACAGGAGGGAGGCAAATGCTGGACTTAATGAAGAAGACCATGTTAACCGGGATCGGACTCGCCTTGCTGGCCAAGGACGAAATGGAAGAGCTTGCCCGGGAAGTGGTGGAAAAAGGCAAGATGACCGAGAAGGACGGCAAGAAATTTTTAAACGATCTTCACGAACGTTATGAAGACGTGCAGAGCAAACTGGAGGAAAGAGTAGAAAATGCCGTAAAAGAATTCTTAAAAAAGGCCGATGTCGTCACTGCAGACGAACTGAAGGCGCTGAAAAAAGAGATACGGGAGCTGAAAAAAGCCGTAAACAAGGATGCGGGCGCATCCGGATGATATTGCCCCGACCGCCTTTTTTCAGTGAAATTTGGCTGATTGGCCGCAGTGGACACAAGGTCTGGGAAGCAGACAGTGGGCCAAACGCAATCTGAGGGCAACCGACTGTTTGTCTGCTGCGCTTGCGGTGTTTTTTTGCACGCTTTCACCGATCATCCCTAAACCCGCAGGGCTGTTTCCCGCAGTTCGAACAACACGACTGTTATATGCTGAGCATCAGAAAAATCGGCGCAATCGGCCGCACTTATCGTGACCTGAGCCGGTTTCGACAAATCCTGGCCGTATTGCTCAAATACGGATTCGGCGACCTCCTGGAACTGTTGAAGATTGACCAGTATGTCGAGGCTGGATTAAAAATAATTTCTAAGAAACAGCCGATTCGGGTAGAAAAACTCACCCGGCCCCAGGGGATTAGAATGGCCCTGGAGGAGCTCGGTCCGACCTATATCAAGCTGGGCCAGATCCTTTCGAGCCGTCCGGACCTGGTACCGGTTGATTTTCTCCGGGAATTGGCCAAACTTCAGGATAAAGTCCCCCCCTTTCCATATACCTCCGTAAAACAAATTGTCGAAGCCGAACTGGGCTTTCCTCTCGATGAGGTGTTTGTGCATTTCGATCAGCAGCCGCTGGCATCGGCTTCCATCGGCCAGGTGCATAAAGCCAGGATAAAGAACGGGGTAGAAGTGGCGGTCAAGGTCCAGCGACCAGGGATTCAGCGGGTTATCGAAGTCGATCTGGAGATCATGCATTATCTGGCCACGCTGATGGAGCGCCACATCGAAGAGCTGTCCCTGCACCGGCCGGTAAAGATCGTGGAAGAATTTGCACGGACGCTGGAAAAAGAACTCGATTATCAACTAGAAGCATCGAATATGGAACGGGTTGCATTGAATTTCATCGACGATGCCTACACTTACATTCCGAAAGTGTTCCGTGATTTTTCCACATCCCATGTTCTTACGGCCGAAATTGTGGACGGTATCAAAGTATCCGATATCGACCGGCTGGATGCGGCCGGACTGGACCGCAAGGCGATTACCGACCGTGGGGCCGATATATTGCTGAAACAAATTTTCGACCACGGTTTTTTTCAGGCCGATCCCCACCCGGGCAATCTTTTTGTCCTGCCGGATAACGTCATCTGCCTCATCGATTTCGGCATGGTCGGTGCCGTCGATCGCCGGACGCGTGAAAACTTCGTCGATCTGATCGATGCCGTTGTTCAGAAAGATGCCTATCGCACCTCCCAGGTTTTCATTCAACTAACCGATTGGGATGATGAACCCGACGAAAGACTTTTTGAACAAGATGTGGCAGAATTTATGGCCCAGCATCTTTACCGGCCATTGAAGGATATCCGGATCGGTAAACTGCTGCATCAGCTGCTCGAGCTGGCATCGCGACATCGCCTCAGGATTCCACCGGATATCTTCCTTATGATGAAGGCCCTGACGACGGTAGAAGGTGTCGCGCGCATGCTGGATCCGGATTTTGAAATGATTACTAAAGCGGCGCCGTTTGTGAAACGAATTTTGATGGGGCGATTCACGCCCCAGAGAATTTCCGGTGACATGTACCGGCTGGCCCTGGATCTAATGAAATTCTTAAAGCAATTCCCCAAAGACCTTCTGGATATTTCCCGTATGATCCGCCAGCAGAAGCTTTACGTGAGAATCGAAAACCAGGGTTTAAACCGGATGTTGTCTACCCACGATCAGATCAGCAATCGAATATCCTTTTCGATCATAATCGCTGCGCTGATTATCGGTTCGGCCCTGATTGTTATTTCTGAAATCCCGCCTCTTATCTACGGCATCTCCCTGATCGGAATTATCGTTTTCCTTGCCGCGGCGGTGATGGGAATATGGCTTTTGGTGGCGATTATCAGAAAGGGCCGGCTGTAATTCATTTGCCTTTGATAAGGTTATTGGCAATAACCAGACGCATGATTTCATTCGTCCCTTCATAGATCTGGCATATCTTGGCATCGCGCATATGCCTTTCCATTGGGTAATCCTTGCAGTAACCATAACCGCCTAAAATTTGAATCCCTTCTACTGAAGCGCGCATGGTCACATCCGAGGCGTACATTTTGGCCATGGCCGCCGCCTTTTCATAGGGCCTTCCCTTATCCTCCAGCGCGGCAGCCCTTAGAGTAAGCAGTTCCGCGGCATCGAGCTCCGTTGCCATATCCGCCAATTTCCACTGAATAGCCTGGAACGATGTGATCGGTTTACCGAATTGTTCCCGGGTTTTGGCATAAACCAGCGCCTCTTCCAAAACGGCCCTTCCGATGCCCACCGCTTGGGCCGCGATGCCGATGCGGCCGCCATCCAGGGTGGTGAGCATCTGTTTAAATCCTTCGCCTTTTTTGCCAAGCAGTGCATCGGCAGGCACCCGGGCGTCTTCGAATACCAGCTCTGCCGTGCCGGACGCATGAATACCCAGTTTCTCTTCCACCCGGCCGACTTTAAATCCCGGTGTATTTTCCAGGTCGATAACAAAAGAGCTGATGCCTCTGTAGCCCGCACCTTTTCGGGTTACGGCAGCGACCACTGCATATGAGGCCACATTGCCGCTGGTGATGAACTTTTTTTCCCCATTGATAATCCATTCGTCCCCATCCTTAACAGCAGAGGTTCGCATGGCAGCCGGATCCGAACCTGCGCCGGCCTCGGTCAACGCGTAACAGCCGACCTTCTCTCCGGCAGCGACAGGATACAAATATTTCATCTTCTGCTCATGGGTGCCGTAAGTCATTACCGGATAACAATAAAGGGAATTGTTTACAGACATGATAGCGCCGGTTCCGGCGCAGGCCTTGGAGATTTCAACAAGCGCCAGAACATAGCTGACGTTGTCCATATCACCGCCGCCGTATTCTTCAGGCACGGCAATACCCATCATTTTCAGCTCACCCATCTGCTGGACGATCTCGGCCGGGTGTTCATGTTTCTCATCCAGTTCTGCAGCCTTTGGTTTGATCTCTGTCTCGGCAAACCGTCGTGCCATATCCTTTACCATCTGTTGTTCCTCTGTTAATTCAAAATCCATCGATCGTATAACTCCCCTTATATTTTGGTTTGGACCACCCTGCCAAACCGGCGGCTTCCCTTGTATAGACTGTACTTACACCATCGAATAACCCGGCCCTTCGCCCCCTTCCGGGCAGGTCCACGTAATGTTTCTGTACGGGTCCTTGATATCGCATGTTTTGCAGTGGAAGCAGTTGGAGGGATTTAAAATAAGCCGTCGTGTACCCGTGTTTTCATCGACTTCCATCTCATACACACTGCCGGGGCAAAAGCGGATACAGGGGCTGCGGTATGTATCGTAGCACTGGGTGACGCACAGTTGCGTGTCATGAACGATAATGTGCGACGGTTGATCTTCGCGATGAATCGTCTTGGAAATATAGACGCCTGTCAATTTGTCCACGTACAGTTCACCGTCGTAAACCGATTTTCCCAGACCTGCTTTGCCGGCGGCTTCCTTGTTGCTTAGCGGCAGTAACGTCCGGCAATCTTCCTCCAAAGGCATTCGGTCGATCAACCCCCTGCCGTTGGTGATGTACTGGGCACCCAAATGGAAGAGTTTGCCGATACCCTTTTTGGCCAACGCCTGGGCGAAATTTCTGCCCGGGTAAATTTCATCCATAATCCAGCTGCTGTCAAACAGCTCCTGATAACGCGTCAGGGATGCGTCGCTAAAATCCCCTTTTTCGATCGCCTCGGTGATGGCCTCTGCCGCCAGCATACCGGACTTCATGGACACATGGATACCTTTTAAGCCCGGTGAATTATGAATGGCGGCACTGGCGCCGACAAACATGGCGCCGGCCGCCGTGAGTTTGGGTATTGAATAATATCCACCGGTGGTAACAGTTCTAGCCCCCTGTTCGACGACTTTTCCGCCTTTGATAATGGAAGCTACAAACGGGTGCCGCTTGAATTTTATAAATTCCTCATAGGGGTCGATCATTGGATCGTCATAGGCCAATCCGGTGAGATAGCCGATGGAGATCTTATTATCCTTCATTTCGTAAATAAATCCGCCCCCCGGCGTATTCAGACCCAGCGGGAAGCCCAAAAAATGAATGTCATTGCCTTTGCTGGTTTTGAAATAGTTATCCTCGGCAAGCTGAATAACTTCTTTGACGCCGGTTTCATAAACCTGCGGCATATTTTCAGCAGCGATATTCAGCTTCTCTTCGATTTCCTTGGAAAGACTGCCCCGCGCTCCTTCACCGAATACGGTGACCTTGGCGTGCAGATCGATCCCGGGTTCGAAATTGTCTTTTTGCTCGCCTTCTTTTCCAATTCCCTTGTCTCCGGTACGAACACCGATGATTGCATCCTGGTCTTCATCGTAAAGAACTTCTTTACCGGCAAAACCAGGGAAGATGTTTACGCCGAGTTCCTCGGCAATACCGCCCAGCCATTTTGTGAATTTTGACAGGCTGATGACATAAAACCCCTTGTTGTGAAGATATCTTGGTGTGATCGGAGCCCGAATCGCACGACTTTCGGTTAAATAGTAAAATTCATCATCCCGCACGGTGGTTTCGATGGGGCATCCCTTTTCAGTGTAATCCGCAATGAGTTCCCCCAGCGCGACGGGGTTTAATATGGCGCCGCTAACAGCATGGGTGCCTATTTCAGCTCCTTTTTCAATCAGCGCAACTTCAAGATTCAGGTTTTTTTCCTGGGCCAGTTGCATCAACCGTATGGCCCCGGCCAGATTTGCCGGACCGCCTCCGACGAATAGAACATCAAAATCGATAGATTCACGTTCGACACTCATTCGGTTTCTCCTTTGGGACGTAAGTTTTTTAGCACGCCCAATTGAACAAAACAGCCGTGCGGGCTGTTTATCCTGAAAAATCATGCCATTTTCGACTGGATCGGTGCTAATTTATTTAATTGTATATGTAAGGATGTAACTACTTCGTAGCTATTTTTTAGCATGGCCAAACGGCTTTGTAAATCAGATATTTGGCGAGAATGCAACCTGCTCGAAGATGGATCCGGGGCGGGGCAGACAGACGAATCAGTCATGTCAGATTTTTAGTTACAGCGTATTCGCGACCCTTGAAATTTTAACATTGAGCGTTAGTATCAAACATTGTTTCAGCTCGGAGCCAAAGAGCGTTGTCGACATGCGCATTGAGCATTGCGTATAACCGGCAGGTATGTTACTCACTCAGGAGCTGTATGGGCTTTTAATCTTTGAATTCACTTAGATACGAATGTCACTTTTCGAAATACATGATAAACTTTTACTAAAGGCTTTCTGGGTAAAATGAGCGCATTCTGGCAGTGGTGGCAGCACATACCGGAGCGATTGGACCCGGTGATATTTACGATCGGCAGCTTCAAGCTCCAGTATTACGGCCTGATGTATGTCGTCGCTTTTGCCGTTACCTACATTTTGGTCATTTATCGACTGAAAAAAGAAGATCGTTTCGAAGTGACCGTGGATCAGGTTCAGGCCCTGATCACCTACATGATGCTGGGTGTCATCGTCGGCGGTCGTTTGGGATATGTGTTGTTTTATAATTTTTCCTATTATATGCGTCATCCCCTCGAAATCATTCTGCCGTTTGATATTTCAAACGGTGTTAAATTCACCGGTATCACCGGCATGTCATATCACGGCGGCCTTATCTGCGTGATTCTTTTTACCTGGCTATACTGCCGCAAGGTCAGGTTGGATTTTGCGGCAATAGTCGATCTGTTCATACCGGCTATTCCGCTGGGCTATATGTTCGGACGGATCGGAAATTTCATCAACGGAGAACTCTACGGCCGCGCCACCACGGCCGTGATCGGAATGTATTTTCCCCAAGCACCGGAGCAGCAGTTGCGTCATCCCTCCCAACTGTATGAAGCGTTTTTCGAGGGTATTTTTCTTTTCACCGTGCTCTGGAGTTTGAGGAAAAAAATCAGAACCCGCGGGGCTATGCTGGCAGCTTATTTGATCGGCTACGGCGGCGTTCGGTTTTTTATCGAGTATTTTCGCCAGCCAGATGCCCATTTGGGCTTTGTATGGCTGTCGTTTTCCATGGGCCAGGTGCTGTGTATGCTGATGATTATCAGCGGCGTGCTGCTCTATTTTCATCTGAGCCGAAAGCAAAAGGCTCTTGAACGCTGATATGACTCACTGCAGTTCGCCGTAAATTTTGCGGCGAGTTAAGGCTAGAGGTTTCTTTATTATACCCAACGAAATAAATCATTGCACCACTATACACAGCGTTGTGCATGGTCGTTTCTGGAAGGTAGATTTAAAATCAACGATTCAAAAAGCGAATACGCACTTTTACTAATAACGCTGAGTATAATTGATGGATTTTAGCCATGGCAACGCTGTATCTGTACAATACGTTATCCCGTAAAAAAGAAGTTTTTAAACCGAGTCATGATAATCTTGTCGGGCTGTATACCTGTGGCCCCACGGTATACAATCACGCACATATCGGCAACCTGCGAACCTATATATTTGAAGACATCCTAAAGCGTGTTCTTATCTACAACGAATATCAGGTTAAACACGTGATGAACATCACCGATGTCGGACACCTCACCGGCGACAGGGACATGGGTGAAGACAAAATGGAGAAAGGCGCCCAGCGCGAAGGCACAAGTGCATGGGACATCGCCGAATTTTATACCAAAGCATTTCAGCAGGATATCGAACGGTTAAACATTTTGGAGCCTAATACCTGGTGCAAGGCCACCGATACGATACCGGAACAGATCGCCTTGATAAAGACTCTGGAAGAAAAGGGTTTTACCTACCACACCAACGACGGAATATATTTTAATACCTCAAAAGTAAAAGATTATGCCAAACTCTCCAACCAGAACCTCGATGCGCTGCAGGAAGGGGCACGGGTTGAGAAGAATCCCCAGAAGAAAAATGCCACCGATTTTGCCCTCTGGAAGTTTTCACCCAAAGATGTCCAGCGCCAGATGGAATGGGAATCGCCCTGGGGCGTCGGGTTTCCGGGCTGGCATATTGAGTGTTCGGCCATGAGCATGAAATTCCTGGCGCAAAACCTGGATATCCACTGCGGCGGTGCCGATCACATCGACGTGCATCACACCAATGAAATTGCGCAATCCGAAGCGGCAACCGGCCGGAAGTTTTTCAACTTCTGGATGCACGGTGCTTTTTTAAATATTCAGGGCGGCAAGAAAATGGCCAAGAGTGCCGAAAATTTTCTCACCCTTGACACGACTTTCATTCAGCGAGGAATCAGCCCGCTTGTTTACAGATTCGCCGCCTTTCAAACGCACTACCGCAAGCCCATGGAATACAGCGACGAGGCCGTGGAAGCCGCCGGCAACGGCCTGCAGCACCTGCAGAACCAGGTTCGCGAATTAAAAGATTCACAGCCGGGCAGCGGAACCATTCACTTGCGATACAAAGAAAAATTTCTAACCGCCGTAAATGATGACCTGAACATGCCGCGTGCCATGGCCGTTGTGCAGGAAACGCTCAAATCCGATATCGACAAAGCCGATAAGCTGGCCACGGTTTTTGATTTCGACCGAGTGTTGGGGCTGGATCTGCAACAGGTGGGCAAAGACGAATCTCTTCCCGCAGAAATACGAAACCTGGTTGAATCACGCCAAAAAGCACGAAAGGAAAAGAACTGGGAAGTTTCCGACCGTTTGCGGGATGAGATCCAGGCCCTGGGGTATGTCGTGCAGGATGCCAAAGACGGAATGAAAGTGTTTCGGGCCTAATTACACCAGATCTCGTAACTTACTTTTAAAATGAGTCAACTTTTCTGGAAACCACCTCTGTCTATTTGCGCAAAATTAAGAAATTAAGAAATTATGGAATTGAGGGATTTAGGAATTGGAGGATTAAGGGATTAAAGGATAAAATCAATGAATTAAAATAAGATAGAATTCCTACAATTCCTAAATTTCTAAATTCCTCAATTCCTAAATCCCTTAATTAAACCCATGTCCAATGCTCACTACTCAAGAAAAAGAGTCTATTCTAACCCAAGCCTATGTACCGGAGCACAGTGTCGATTTGATGACCGGTGTTTCAGGCGGCGAGGCCTTTTTCGCCGATGATTATTTTTTTTGCCGCAAGGGGGATTGGATGATAGTTGTGGGCTACCCGCTGAACGACGAATTCAATGTGGGCGAATTTGATTTTTTCGTAACCGGATTAATCAAGCAGTTTCGCCCCGTACAACTATCCCTGGTGGCCAGTGAAATACCGGAATCCCTGCTGGTTCACTCCAATGAAAAAGATAGCGATCACTATTATATCCTGGATCTGAGCACCGGGGATCTATCCGGTCGACTGAGGCGTATTGTCCGAAAAGCTTCCGAAAAATTATCGATTGAGCGCGCAGATTCGATGCACGAGGCCCACTATCTTCTCATACATGAATTCATCCAGCGGGTTGGGCCACCCCGGCGGGTCGAACGGCTGCTTTGGCAAATGCCGGATTATATTCAGAAGCAATCCGACGGCGTTGTTCTCAATGCATGGGATGATCGACAGCGTCTGGCGGCTTTTTACGTCGTCGATACGGCTCCCAGGTATTTTTCAACCTATGTCATCGGCTGTCACTCCCGGCAAAACTATGTTTCGGGCGCATCCGATCTTCTGGTGTATGAACTGATAGCGCTGAGTAGAGAGTCCGATAAACAATACATTCATCTGGGGCTGGGTGTGAACGAGGGGATTCGGCGTTTTAAAAAAAAATGGGGGGGTGTGCCCACTCGCCGCTACGAGATGTGCGAAATACGGGTTCGTCAACCGGCTGTCCCAGAGACGATAAAAGCCTACCTGAACAGCGCCCGGTTCATTAGATAGGATCAACTACCAAAATACATTTGCACCATGCTCTGGCGAAAGAACAAAGAAAAAACACTGAAAATGGTCTGGGAGGTCAAAAAAAATGACCGGATATCCTTTCTGGTAGGCACCGCCCACTTTTTTCCATACAGTTTCAAATTATCGTTGACTCAATTAATCAAGGACGCCGCCACCGTTATCTTTGAAGGTCCGCTGGATAAAGAGAGCCTGGAGGAAATCAGAAAATCAGGCTTTTTGAAAGTGCCGGGCGACCATGTGCTGGATGAACTGGACGGACAAACGCGTAAACGTATTGTCGACAAACTGCTCCCGACTTGTCGCCGCAAATCATTGGTCGATACCATTTATCTGAGCGATCCGGGGAACCCGGATCCGCTTTACCGGATGACCGGCACAATGAAACCGTGGTTGACGTTTTTCAGCATCTGGTCCTGTTATCTGGAAAAAAACGGCTGGCGATATTCGGTCGATATGCAAGCCTATCAAATCGCCCGGGAAATGGACCGCAACATTGTTTTTCTCGAATCGATGGCAGAGCAGATCAAAGTCCTGGAAAGTTTGTCCTTCGAAAGGATAATCGGATTTCTGAAGCAAGTGGATCGGTGGGAGTCTTTTGCCAAACAGTATGCAAAAAGTTACCTGGCGGGTGATCTGGAAAAAATCCGTTCGAGCGCGACCGGCTTTCCCAGCCGGCATGTTTCCGTTATCGACCGGCGCGATGCCCTATTTTACGAAAGAATGCTGCCGTATTTCGAGCAGGGCAATACCGTTGCCTGCGTCGGCGCGCCGCATGTACCGGGCATATACAAATTCCTGGTGTCGGATGGCTATCAGGCCAAGGGGCCGGAGATGATAGCTCATAGTTAATGGATGATAGCGCATAGGCATAGGGCATAGCGCTTAGGGCATGGGGCATAGCGGATAGCCGATAGCTCATAGCTCATTGGGTTGATTGTCTGTATTTCAACCGGCATTCGGTGACAAGCGACGAAAGGCTTTTTGGGGATAATCTTGTAGCGCCTCAAGTGCCTGGTATTTAAGGAATCGTCGCGGATTCTATTGTATGAGCCTTTTGCGCATGGCCTTGAGGGCAAGGATTGTAAAGACAAGAAAAAATATCGATAAATAGCCAATACTGACGGCCGGGTAGGTTTCGTTGGTACCGATGCTCAGCCAGCGTGCCATTTCTGCCAGATGATACAATGGAAATACCAGTGCAAACGTTTGAGCCCACACGGGCAGGTTGGAGACCGGAAAAAATGTGCCGCTGAACAAAAACATGGGCGTAACAAAAAGGAATATAGGCAGGTTGAACATGTCGATGGATGGAACAATGCCCGTGAAAAACATCCCGATGGCACCGAATGCCAGGCCGCCGAGAAAGGCCATGGGAATCAGTAAAAGTCCGGAAGGAAATTGAACGAATCCCATAAGGCCCAGGACCGTCAGCATAATCGTTGCGGCGCCCACCGACTTGGTGGCACTCCAAACGATTTCCGCCATGATGATCTCATCCAGCGACAACGGCGTGGCCAGCATGCCGTCGAAAGTTTTCTGGTAAAACATGCGCACGAAAGAGGCATATGTGGTTTCAAAAAAGGCATTCCACATCACGGCCGTGGCAATCAGGGCCGGCGCGATAAAGGCCGTGTAGGACAGATCCAGCCCGCCGTAGCGGACACTGCCGATCAATCCGCTGAATCCCAGACCAAAAGCCAGAATATAAAACAGCGGCTCTAACAGCGGTGTGATAAAATTCACCTTCCAGATTTTGCGGTAGACGATCAGATTTCTCTTCCAGACCCTCAAAAACAGCCATGAAAACGCAGCGGGTTTGATCATTCTCTCAACTCCCTTCCGGTCAGGCGCAAAAAAACGTCTTCCAGCGAGCTGCTGCGATAGATGCACTTATCACTGCAGAACCGGTCGCGAATGGTATCTTTCAGATCGACTCCTTCCGGCGCGTATATGATCAAGCGCTGCTCGAGATCTTCGTGTTCAATCTGCTGGTCTTTGACGAATTCGCGCAACGCCTGCTCCGGCCCCTCGATTTCGATGACATTCTTGCCGGCATAGCGGGCGATGAGGTCCTGCGGACTGCCGTTTACCAGGATTTTTCCATGATCGATAATGACCAGGCAGTCGCAGAGCCTTGAGGCTTCTTCCATGTAATGCGTGGTGATCAAGACCGTCAGACCGGATTGCTTCAGGGCTTCCAGCTTTTCCCACACCTGATGGCGGGACTGCGGATCCAATCCCGTGGTAGGCTCATCCAGGATCAGCAGGTCCGGCCGGTTGATCAAAGCCCGGGCTAATATCAGACGTCGGGCCATACCGCCGGACAGCTCCATGACTTTGGCATCCTTTTTATGCTTTAGGGCGAAAAAATCGAGCAGTTCTGCGCAGCGCTCTTCGGCCTGCTTTTTAGGGATCGAGAAATAACCGGCATAAATATGCAGATTCTGCTCCACACTCAAATCCGGGTCCAGGGTGTTGTCCTGCTGGCAGACGCCAATTTTGGCTTTGATCTGTCTCCAGTCGCTGGTGATATCCTGTCCGAATATCTTCAAGCTGCCCTCAGACGGCGGTGAAAAGCCGTAAAGCATCCGAATGGTCGTTGTCTTGCCGGCGCCGTTGGGTCCCAGCAAGCCGAAAAACTCTCCCTTTTGCACTTGAAATGATATTTTGTTGACGGCCGTTAATCCGTTGAACTGCTTTACGAGATTTTCAACCTCGACAATCTTTTCCATTCGATCTCCGAACCAAAATCAATTTTACCGCTCAAATTCCAGTCGCATACCGGCAGGCGCCGGATGCACCTCACCCTTATGATAGGCCAGATGGCCGGATACGATGGTGGATTCGATGGTCGAGCGGAATGTATGGCCGTCGAAAGGTGACCAGCCGCATTTATAAAAAATGGAGTTTGCATCCACTTCAAATGCCCGGTCCAAATCCACCAGCGTCAAATCGGCCCAATGGCCCTCGCGGATGTATCCACGGTCCTTGAGCTGAAACAGCCTGGCCGGTGCGTGGGCGGTTTTTTCGGCAACCAGCGGCAATGGGAATAATCCGTCATGGTAGTGCTCGAGCAGAGCGATCAGGGAATGCTGAACCAGAGGCAACCCGGAGGGTGCCCTAAAATACGGTGCCTGCTTTTCTGCCAGGGTGTGGGGCGCGTGGTCGGTGGCGATGACATCGATTCGGTTGTCGGAAACGGCCTTAAGCAGGGCTTTGCGGTCAGCAGCGGTTTTTATGGCCGGATTGCATTTTATGCGGGTACCTTTGTCCGGGTAGTGGGATTTATCAAAAAAAAGATGATGGACGCACACCTCGGACGTGATCCGTTTTTCCTGCAAGGGGCGATGCGACAGTAAGGCCAGCTCGGCAGCCGTTGACAGATGCAGGATATGCAGCTGCGTACCGTATTTTCGGGCCAGCTCGACCGCTAGTGAAGACGACTTCAAACAGGCTTCTTCACTGCGTATTTCTGGATGGGCCGTCATCGGCACATCTTCACCGAAACGTGATCGAAAAGCCTGCGCGTTGGCCTCGATGGTCGGATCATCTTCGCAGTGGGTGGCAACAACCGTCGGCGCTTGGGCGAAAATGTTTTCCAGCGACCGGGAATTGTCCACCAGCAGGTCACCGGTGGACGATCCCATAAAAACTTTTATGCCGCAGGATTTCAAAGGATCGAGAGCCTTTATTTCGTCGATGTTTTCGTTGGTGGCGCCCAGGTAAAAGGAGTAATTGGCAAACGAACGGCCGGCGGCGGCCGCAAATTTTTCCTCCAGCAGCCGACTCGTTGTCGCCGACGGCTTTGTATTCGGCATTTCCATATAACTGGTGATACCACCGGCTGCGGCGGCCCTGGATTCGGTAAAGATGTCCCCCTTGTGGGTCATACCCGGTTCACGAAAATGCACCTGATCGTCGATCAAGCCCGGTAGCAGGGCTTTTCCGTCGGCGTCCAAAAGGATATCGGCGCCGAATCCGGTAAGGTCACCACCGATTTTTTGGATGCGACCGTCTCGAATCAGGACATCACCGGTTCGGGTCGACCCATCTGTGACAATCAGCGCATTGTGAATCAGTATCCGTTTCATGATTCTGATTTGACCTTTGAGAGCATCGCGTCGGCAGAGCCGATAACATAATGCGATAGATCACGTGGTTTGGGATTTCGCGGGTCGCTCCAGTCATAGAATCCCTTGCCACTGACGGCACCATATTCACCATTTTTTACCATGCGCATCAGGATCAGGGGCGGATACATACGCGGGTCGTTGGTTGCCTGGTACATTTCCAGGCTGACGCGCAGTGCGGTAGGTGTGGTGACAAAATCGTGCAGTTTGAAAGTCCCCTGGGGGTGGCCCAGACTGGTGTGCAAGCCGATGTCGCCGTCTTCGACGCGTATTTTTCCCTGCTCGAGCAAGCGGAGGGTATCCAGCATCTGGGGAATCAGAAGTCGGTTGACCCAGAAACCCGGAATGTTCGGTGCCAAAAAGGGCGCCTTTTTCATGTCCAAAAGGGTACTGCGGGTGAATTCAATCGTTTCGGGAGTTGTTTTTGCTCCCGGCACGACCTCCACCCCGGGCATCAGCGGAACCGGGTTCATGCCGTGGGTGACGATGGAAAATTCGGGCCGGCCACCGGCTTCACCCATGATGTCGATGTCCAGACTGCTGGTGTTTGACCAGAAATAGACATTTTGCGGAAGCTGGGGCAACAGCTCTGACAGAACGGTGCATTTGAGCGCCAGGTCTTCGAAGATAACTTCCAGGAAAACATCGCAACTTTTGGCTGCTTCGACAAAATCCGCCTTGTCCGGATGAACGTGAATGCTGTCAACAGTCTTGTCGGCGAAATCTGTATCTTCGAGTTTGAACTTTTTGGCGACTTTACCTGCAAGTTGTTTACAATAGTCAGGCGCACCGTTGAGTGATTCGGTGTTCGAATCATGACAGTGGACTTCGTGGCCGGTCATGGCGCACTGGGTAATCCACCCACGCCCCATAACACCGGTGCCGATGATCGCAAATTTCATGCTTCTCCTCCTCTACGGCTGATGTTCAGGTGGTTGACAAATGTTCTTCGTGGAATTTCTCATATCAACAAATAGCTTTGTTTTACAAACATTTAATTGTCTTTTTCACAGCCTTTTTCCTAACGACATGTTGCAAGAAACCGATTGGATTTTCAAATCCGGCTTGTCCGAGGGGTATTGATAAATGCGGTATCATTGCAAAAAAAAAGCGGTTCACTGCGAACCGCACTATTTATTCAACTCGTCTTGGCAAGCACAGAGCGATGAAAAGGCGCAATCCATTTAAACCGGTTGGACCGGAAAATGAAATGAATGTATATATGCCTTGATTAAGAGCCGGCGGCCCAGCCGGCTCAGTCTACGACAAGTTGACTTGACGAAATAAATTCTGGAATAATCGATTCAAAGAACATTACGGCGCATCATTCGCGCACAAGCATCGGGCCCAGTGGGCGTCCGCCGAACAGATGCATATTCAGGTGAAAAATTTCCTGCCCGCCATGTTTACCACAATTGACCATGAGTCGATAGCCATCTTCGGCAATGCCTTCCTTGATGGCAATTTTCCTGGCCACGGTAAACATGTGCCCCAACAGAGCTTCATCTTCCTCAACAATATCATTAACAGTCGGTATTTCTTTAGTGGGCACGATTAGCACGTGTACCGGCGCCTGCGGCCTGATATCGCGAAATGCGACCACGCGTTCATCCCTGTAAACGATTTCCGCCGGGATCTCCCTTTGGATGATTTTCGTAAACAGTGTCGGCATAATTAACCTCCAGCCCCTGTAATAATCAAAATCGGGACTCATTGAAAACAACGAAAAAGCACTCTTTTTAACCCGCCTAAGTATAAATGTAATGGGTATGATTTGCCTGCATGTCAATCATCCGCACAAAATATTTATTACCGATGCGACTGTCGCTTGAAGAGTACTTGAACATAAATTTCATAGGACTAGATCGTCAAAATGACATATCGATGATTGACATTTGTGCAAATAGTTTGCATTTTTTATTACATGTTGGTGTGATGATTATATTTGCTTTTGTATAGACACCCCTGCTATACGTTGGCGGAACGGCTGAGAGGCTCAGTTATTATACAACAATTTACGGATGCTCGATTCCCGTTAAAATATTTGCAAATGTTTTGCAATAGCGTGATGAATGAATTGGCGTTGTTAAAGCAACGGATTTTGAAGGCATTATTAATATTTTGTACCGTCATTTTTTGCGGGCCGAACACGGTCCCTGCTGAACAAAAGGCCTCGCTATTTGTCAGCATTGCGCCGCAAGAATTTTTCGTGCGCAAAATTTCCGGGGATCTGTTTGAAGTGTCGATCATGGTTGCGCCGGGAGCCGACGCGCACACCTTTGAACCCAAACCGCGGCAGATGGTTGCGTTGTCCAAAGCTAGAATCTATTTTGCTATCGGTGTCGAGTTTGAAAAGGCCTGGTTGGATCGATTTCAAGCGGTCAACCGCAATCTGAAGATTGTCCACACCCAAAATGGGATTAAAAAGATTCCCATTTCGGCACTTGGATATCATGAAAAGAATTCGAATCCCAACCAGGCATCCGTACAAAACGATCACGGACAGGACCCCAGCCGCAACGGACTTGATCCGCACATCTGGCTTTCGCCGCCGCTGGTAAAAATTCTGGCCCGCAACATCCGGGATGCCCTGCAGGAGGTGGATTCGGCTCACGGTTCGGTCTACGAGGCCAATTACCAAATGTTTATTGCTGAACTCGATAAACTGGATGCCGAACTGAGGAGCACTTTTAAAGGTCAGGAAGGCCTCGGGTTTATGGTGTATCATCCTTCCTGGGGATATTTTGCCCATACGTACCAATTGAAGCAAATTCCGGTGGAGATCGAGGGCAAAGCCCCTAAGCCGGCTCAATTGCAGGAATTAATCACACATGCTAAAAAACATGATATTCGGGTGGTTTTCGTGCAGCCTCAGTTTTCAGCCCGCAGTGCGGAGTTGATCGCTAGGGAGATCGGCGGTCAAGTGGCATTTGTGGATCCGCTGGCCATGAACTGGGCGGATAATCTGCGTGAGGTTGCCCTAAAGTTTAAAAAAGCTTTGCAACAGGTTGCAAGATGAGCCGTGCGATAATTGAAATTCAGGATCTCAGTTTTTCGTTTAATGGACAACCGGTGCTGCAAGATATCTATCTTGAGGTGAAAAAAGGTGACTTTCTGGCCATGATCGGCCCCAACGGGGGTGGCAAAACCACCCTGCTCAAGATTATGCTGGGGCTGTTTGCGCCGGATAGGGGCACTGTCCGGATTCTGGGCCGACCGCCGCAAAAAGCCTCCCATCGCATCGGCTACGTACCTCAGGATGTCGATATTAATTTGCGCTTTCCAATTTCGGCCCTGGACGTGGCTCTCATGGGCAATCTCAAACCGGGAAAGGGCTGGTCCCGGCCTTCGCGCGCGGACCGGATTGCGGCACACAGGGCCCTGGAGCAGCTGGACATGGGTCCATACTGCGACCGACGCATTGGAGAGCTTTCGGGCGGACAGCGCCAGAGAGTCTTCATCGCCCGGGCTCTGGTAACGCAGCCCGAACTTCTATTCCTGGACGAACCCACCGCCAGTATCGACACCAGAGGTCAGCACGAATTTTATAAAATGCTCAAGCAACTCAATGAATGCATTACGATCGTGCTGGTCAGCCATGACCTCATGGTGATTTCCGGCTACATAAAATCGGTTGCCTGCGTCAGCGGCAGTCTCCATTACCACGACCACGGAGAGATCACCGGGGAGATGATCGAACAGATGTATCACTGCTCGGTGGATGAAAATTGCCCGGTGGAACTGATTGCCCATGGACTGCCCCACAGGGTCTTAAAGAGTCACGATTAATACCTGCATCCCAATGGGATAAAGCATGTTAGAAGCGCTCCAGTATGAGTTTATGCAGAATGCACTGGGGGCCGGTTTACTGGCCAGCGTTATCTGCGGTGTCATGGGTACGCTGGTGGTTGTCAACCGGATCGTGTTTTTATCCGGTGGCATTGCCCATGCCGCCTACGGCGGAATCGGGCTCGCTTATTTTTTCGGGTGGCCGTATATGGTCGGCACCATCGGGTTTTCTTTGACCGCATCGATGGCCATGGCGGCGGTGACGGTAAAAGCCAGACATCGGGCCGATACGATTATCGGCGTGCTCTGGGCGGTGGGCATGGCGCTGGGTATAATTCTGATCGATATGACACCCGGATACAACGTCGATCTGATGAGCTACCTGTTCGGCAGTATCCTGACCGTTCCGGACTCGGACCTGTGGATAATGGTTGTCGTTGCGGTAGTTATCATCGCAACGATCGTCTTTTTCTACAACGATTACCTGGCCATGTCCTATGATGAGGAATTCGCCAGGATCCGGGGCGTGCCGGTTCAATTTTTATACTTTTTGCTCATCGGCCTGCTGGCCCTGTCCATTGTCATGATTATTCAGGTGGTGGGTCTGATCCTGGTGATTGCCTTGCTGACCATACCACCGTATATCGCCGAAAAATATGCGCGATCGCTATTCAAGATGATGCTGTATGCATGTGGATTGAGTGTCGTTTTTACTGTGATCGGTTTGTATTTGTCGTTTGCTTTTAACCTGACCTCCGGTGCGTCGATTATTATGGTGGCGGCCATTGGATTCTTGATATCACTGATTATCGAACAATTCATCGGCCGCCTCAGCGGGCAGTCGGACTCAAGATCTGCCGTTAACAATAGCATGAACGGGTGATCGACTCTTGGGGCTTTTTCAGAATCCGAACTTTATTACTAAAACGCCAGACAGATTTAGTGTTAGCAGGAATGCAGGATAGCCATGTGTCATCAATGTAATTATTCCCGGCTTCTAGAGCAGTCCGGTTTATCACCCTCCAAGAACCGGTTGACGGTTCTCGAGGTGGTCGGCAGCAATAACAGTCCGCTCAATACCCGGCAGATATATACAACGCTCAGACGCAACCACGAAATCAACCGCGTAACCGTCTACCGTATTTTGGATCTTTTGGTGGAAAAAGGCATCCTGGAGCGTCTCAGCGGCGGTGGGCGTTCTTTCTACTACGGTCTGGCGCCCAATGATCACCACCGCCCCCACCCGCATTTTTACTGCACAATCTGCGGCAACATTGAATGTTTGAATCCCGAAAGCCTGTTTTTGGATGTGGCACCCCTCGAGCGGACCTATCCGGGCGTGATCCAAGGCGTGGCCGTCCGTGTGGATGGTGTGTGCAAGAATTGTCTGAAAATGGTTTAACCGGGTAGGCCGCGATTAAAAATATCTTCACATTTAGATTATTTTATTTCAATCTTTTCAAATTTTTTCGAGCATTCCTTTTTATTTTTAAATCCGGAGTATCGCGCGCGACCTTTTCGAGTGTGGACCGATACCGAGCCTGCCCGGAGACACCCAGCAGGGTGCACATCCAGGACATGGCATCGATATGACCTGTGTCATTCAAATTGATCAGATACCCTTTTCTCAGTGTCCCTTCCGCTGCCTCAAACAATTCAGGATATTTAAGCTGTCTCTTATAAATGTGCCTGGCCGCATTTCTCTGTTGACCACTGTCTTTCGACTTTAACATGGCGATATATTTTTTTATTTCCGGCGGCAGATGTTCAGTACCAGGTGTATTTGTCGCTGACGGCGGGGGCGCAGGGGCTTTTTTTGCCCGGGATTGAGATTTTGCAGTCCCTGGGGCGGCAGCAATGCGCTTTGCGGCAAGTATCTGTTTGAACTTTGTACCGGTTTCGTTGCTGTGCAGAATGCCCGTGTGATTTTCATAGAAACCATCAATTCGGGATGCGGACGATTTGGCCCTTGGATCGAGCTGGCTTTGCAGGGTGACGGTACCGTCATTGGCGTCCCAGTGGATGCGTTTGCTGCCCCCGTAGCTGAAGAAAATATAGAATTTTACCTGCGGCGGTATCTTTTTTTGATACAGACCATTCAGGAATCGGCTGTCGGGTGCCATATCCTTCCAACTGGCGACGTAAACCGGAGAGTTATCGATACCCATCTTGGCGGTTTTCTCGCCGGCCCAGGGAGTTGATATGGTGAGAAACATACGCAGGGTCTTTCCGGTGGCGCTGGTTCCGGCACGGTTGATAAACGAGCGCGCCACCAGACCGCCCATGCTGTGGGCCACGACGCACAACCGCTCAAATCGATAGGTTTCGTGCAGGTGTTTGATTTTATAATACAGCAAATCCGATACCGTTTTTAGCCTGAGTCCCGAGGGGTAGTAATAAAACCAGGATTGAAAATGCTGCCGGTCGACCATCTTCTCCAGATATATCCAGTCTCGGGGCGTGCCGCCGGCGCCATGCACGAAGAGCACCGGCGTTTTAGCCGGATCATATTTTTCAAGTGCATAGATGTCGGCCCCGATTTTTTCGATGAATACCTCCGGGCGCCAGAGTCCCTTCTCACCGTATTTTTTTAAAAATATTTCGTCCGACAGTTGCACCGTGCCGCCGTTTTCGAGCGCCCTTGCATTTGATTCCCGCAGGGCAAGCTTCCGGAGCGAAACCGCATAGTCAGACCGTTTCTTGCCGGGGGTACGTAATTTAATATCCAGATCCCCCAACACTTTATCAGCCTTCAGTGATACCAGGTCCGGACTGCCATACTGGCCGGCGAATTCGTGCGGCTCGAGGATAAAGTTGTGGTTTGAATCAATAAAAGCCAGAAGGTTGTAATTGCCAGGGGGGACAAACATGGTGTAGGGGCCGGGCGCAGGCAGCATGAGGTAATCCACCAGTTTCATCGTTTGTGTGTTCTGCTTTTCAGAGAACTGTTTGGTGAATGCCACCACCGCCACCGGGGCGCCGTGTGACAAGCGCCCGGTTACCTTGCCCATCAGCACACTGTTGGGCTCCGGTTCCGGTTCAGTGGTAATGGCCGTTCCCTGCAGTTCGATGGCCGCAATCGAGTCGGTAACTTCATTTCCAACCATCTGCACGTAGCCGCAACCCCACTGAAAAACGATAGCCACGCAAATCATAATGATGCGGTATTTTGGTATCATGTTGTTGTCCCTGCCAGCTAGGCAAAAAAGATATTATTATAATCGGACAGACTCGCAATGCATATACGCTAGATATGGAACAATAATTTTATGATGAATCGAAGAGAATTTCAAGTCACCAGCATTATTTTTAGGTTTGCGCATTTCGGCTTGTGATAAAAAAATATCTATCATTTTATATGGTTATAACAGATGGCTTCCGTGAAGGCAGGGTTTATCCTCACCGGCAGTGCGTGATATCATGCCTGAATTAAGGAACGCAGCCGGTCCAGATTGTTTTTGTCCCAATCCCGGCTGTCGTGTTTTTTGGGGGTCTCGATGATTTTGGGGAGATTCAGCAGTCGATCATCATTCATGATCCATTTGAAAGCATCCTGTCCGATGAATCCCAGCCCGATATGTTCGTGTCGATCCACCCGGGTGCCCAGATCTTTTTTGGAATCATTTAGATGAAGCAGGTACAGGTGTTTCAATCCAATGACGGCGTCAAAAGCGTTAATGGTTTTTTGAAAGGCCGGCAGATCCCGGATATCATAACCGGCGGCGAAGACGTCTGACGTATCAAGGCAGACACCAATTCTGTCCTTGTCTTCGATCCGCTCAACCATTTTGGCAAGCTGCTCGAATCGATGCCCGAGACTGCTGCCCTGGCCGGCGGTCGTTTCGAGCAGCAGCCGGGTTTGCGCCTGGGGCGCTTCCGAAAAAACGCGGTTGATGCCGGCTGCGACCTTGTCGATTCCGGCCGCCTCGCCGCTGCCCATGTGGGCACCCGGGTGCAGCACCACATGGTCAATGGCCAGGGCAGCCGAGCGGATCAGTTCCTGTTTGAGGGCGGCGCAGGACATGGCGCGCTTTTTTTTCTCGGGTGAAGCGATGTTGATGAGGTAGGACGTGTGGGAGGCGATTGAAGTTATCCCGGTTTCTGCGCGCGCTGCCGCAAACCGATCGATTTCTTCCGGCTGCAGAAATCGTTCTTTCCAAGCGCTGGCATTTTTGGTAAAAATCTGCAGGGCCGTGCATTCGTGCTTTGCGGCTTCATAAATGGCCTTTTCCAGGCCTTTGGCAATCGAAAAATGGGCGCCCAAAAGGCACAATTTCCGGCGGTCGGGTTTTAGCCTTGATTTCTTTTTCGGCATATGATCTCTCGCGTGTGATTGGTTTATTTTTCAAAACTAAAATCACCAAAGATTCAAAACAGATTCCATCGAATTCCTTTGGAATTTGGTGCTTGAGATTTGGGATTTTCCAATACCTTGGTCGAAAACTAATACAATTCTGTTGGTGGGGCAATGAAAATGAAGTTGAGATCCGGTGAGAATATCGTATTGATCGGTATGCCCGGCGTGGGCAAAAGCACGGTTGGGGTTTTGCTGGCCAAGCGGCTCCGTTATTCCTTTATAGACACCGATATCCATATCCAGACCCGTGAGGGTCTAAGACTGCAGGAGATCATCGATCAAAAGGGACTGGATAGTTTTCGTGAAATTGAAGAGCAGGCGATTTTGTCGCTGTCCTGCCGCGAACATGTGATTGCCACCGGCGGCAGCGTAGTTTACAGCGAAAAGGCGATGGCGCACATCAATATAAACGGACGGGTGTGTCACATGGAGCTGGACCCGCAGCGCCTCAAGGTGAGACTGGACAACATCAACTCCCGCGGCATCGTGATGGCCCCGGGGCAGAGCATCGAAACGCTCTACGAAGAGCGACATCCTTTATACATGAAATTTGCCGATTTCACGGTGGATTGCGGAGATATGAAACCGAATGAAGTTTTAAAAGCAATGCTGAAGAATCTATAATTTGTTTATATTTTTAGACTAAACCTGTAAACGTAACACGTTCCATCACGAGCGACTCCTTATCGGTAAAAAGGAGCAAAAAGTGGCATTCATCGATTACGTAGCTGAAGAAGCGATCCCTGCTATTGACCAGGTCCCGGATCGGGACAACATCCTTCGTATCCACGGCATTCACAGCCGAACGATGCGGCAACACTATGATCTATACCGGCAGCTGATGTATGGTAGGAGTCCGCTGAGCAGAATTCAGCGCGAGATGATCGCCGTTGTCGTGTCGGCCCAAAATAAGTGCCGCTACTGAATTCAACATCACGGGGCGGGTCTCCGGCGGCTGTTGGAAGTTAAAGGCATGCGTGCTGAAAAGCGAGAGGTACTGCTGTCGGCATTGGCCTCAGCAGATTACAAGCGAGCCGACATACCGGCAGCTGACCGTGCCATGCTGGACTACGCAGTCAAGCTCACGCGGTCGCCCGGCGATATGGTTGCAGGAGATGTCAGCGCTTTGCGTGCGCAAGGGTTTGAAGATCGCAGTATTCACGACATATGCATCATAACGGCCTACTACGCCTTCGTCAATCGTATCGCCGATGGCCTAGGCGTCGAGTTAGAGGGTGCTGAGAAGGATTCGACCTAAGGGTTCATTCAAAAATAAATTCACATTTTATTCGCCGATGCATCCCTTCTGGCTGCGTTGCGAAAACTCGGAAAATCTCGATATTCCTGCGATTTTGCGCCTTGCCCGACTGGTGCCTCAAAGCCTAAAATTGTGAATTAATTTCTTCGTGAACCCTAAGTGCAGGGCTTGTGGGCAGGCAGCAATTAGAAGTAAGCGTGATTTGTGAATTATCGAGATCCAAAAATACAGCTCTCCGAATACCGAAAGAGCAAGCCATGGATAAGAAAGGTTCACCGCCACCGATTATCCGGCAAAAGGCGTATAAGCAGTCTTCCGTGTTCATACCGGAAAACCTGCTGAGAGAGGCAAGACGACAAAAATCGATGCCTCACGGGAAGGTCCCGTCCGTGTGTGTGCTAGATCCTGATGGCGATATTGTCGAGAATTTGTTGGCTCGCAATGAGGCTCAGCTCAACAAGTATTGGGCCTGTTACCACACGAAAATGTACGACTTCAAATTCAATGGGCTAGAGTTTGGGATTATCGGCTATGCTGTTGGAGCCCCCTTTGCTGTATTGGTTGCTGAAGAATTGTCTGCATCAGGCTGTGAGCTCATTATCAACGTCACTTCTTCGGGACAGATCCTGCCAGGAAAAGACCCACCGTTTTTCGTACTGGTCGAAAAAGCCCTCAGGGATGAAGGCACGAGCTATCACTACCTTCCCCCTTCAGACTTTGCCTGCGTTGACGACAAATTGTTAATAATTCTCGATGGTGAGTTCTCAAATCTGGCTACACCGGTGTACCGCGGGGCCACCTGGACGACCGACGCACCATTTCGGGAAACAGAGCAGGCGATAAGGCATGCCCGGCAGCTCGGGATTCTTGCTGTCGAGATGGAATCAGCAGCACTTTATGCGTTTGCGCAAGCCCGGTCCAGACCCGTCGTGTGCTTTGCACACGTTACGAACCGTATGGGCGTCGAAGGAGATTTTGAGAAAGGCGAAGAAGATGGCAGCCGAAATGCACTGCAACTTGTCGCGATAACGGCCAAAGCTTGGTTATCGGCCAATTCTCTCGGATAAAAAATCATTCATTTATGGTCCAGCCACGACAGATCCGGTATGCGCGTGTGCCAGTCGGTATGCTTTTGAAACGCATAGCCGGCACGCAGCACCACATTTTCCTGAAAGGGTTTGCCGTAAATCATAAGTCCGATGGGAAGCCCGTCTTTGGTGAATCCGCACGGCACACTCAAGCCGCACATATTTAATATATTACCGATAGCTGTGTTGCGCAGATAGGTGAGGTTTCGCTCGGTATAGATGTCCATATCGGCATCGATATTGGCCATCGGCAGTGCCGGGACAGCAGTAGTGGGAACGAGCAAAGCGTCCACGTTTTCCAAGGCGTTTAGAGCCTTTACCCTCAGGTGTTTCCAGGCAATATTGTTTTGCAGATATTCTTCGGCCGCGACCGCCTTGCCTTTGATCATGCGGTGAGCTACGATCGGATCCAGCCGATCAAAATGTTCCTCCAACCATTTCTTGTTGAGCGAATAGGCCTCGGCAACTATAATCAATCCACTGGAATTGAGTTGCCGTGCCTGCTCGGCTTCGGAGAATTCGATCCTGTCAACTCGGGCCCCCTGCTCTTCAAATACCCGGCCGCAATCGCGCACCGCTTTTTCAACATCGGGGTGAACGTTTTCCCAAAACACAGATTCAGCAAAGGCCAGCCGCATCCCCCGCACACCATCTTGCAAGTCTTTCAGCACGTCCTGTGCAGCCACACCCCAGGTGGTCTCGTCATTGACGTCGGTACCCTGCAGGCACTGATAGACAAAGGCGGCATCTTCCACCGACCTCGTCAAGGCCCCAACCGAGTCGAGACTCCAGCTCAGCGGATAGACACCCGCGCGGCTGATCCGGCCGACAGTCGTCTTTAGGCCGACCGTACCGCACAGGGAAGCAGGGATACGCACCGATCCTCCCGTATCGGTTCCCAGCGCCATCGGCACCATACCGGAGGCTACGGCCACAGCCGAGCCACTGCTGGAGCCACCCGGGACATGGTGGATATGGCTCCAGGGGTTGTGGGGCGTGCCGTGATCATGGTTAATGCCGACGCCGCTGTATGCGAATTGAACGGTGTTGGTTTTGCCCAGCAGAATCATTCCGGCCCGGGTAAGATTACGGATTGTTTGTGAATCCTGGGCCGCAATATTGTCTGCTAGAAGGCTTAAACCGGCGGTCGTCGGCAACCCTTTGACATCAAACAGATCCTTGGCGGCATATGGAATGCCATGCAGGGGACCAAAGTTTTTTCCAGCCCGCACGGCCTGGTCAGCCGAGCGTGCCTGCTTCAAGGCGCGTTCTTTGCTTATCAGCTGGAACGCATTTAGTTTTGCATCCATCGACTCGATTCGGGAAAGGCAATGTTCCACCAGCTGCAGGCAGGTAAGTTCCCCTTTGCGGATACTGGCGGCGAGATCGACGATGTTCGTGTGATGCATAGCGGAAGGCTTTTTCATCGCATTGTTTCCTTTTTCGAAATGTTCAACTTTAATTTACAGATATCGCCCCAGAGAAATAGATTACGCCCCGATGAAATAGGCTTCGCATTTCATTGGGTAGGCATTTCACAGGGCAGGCACAGATTACCCAGACACCTATGTATGTGCAGTGGAGATTGCGAAATCTGCCGGGTTGGGATCGAAGGTATCATATATGGATGCCCCGTGGCTCGCCGTGGGAAAGTTCGTTAAAAAGTGGTTCTATACCTTTCTTTTCGATCATGGCTTTCATCTTCTCATTCGCGGGCGTTGATTTAAAATCAGCCGTTGCCGCCAGCACCTTGGCTAGCTCCTGCACAGCACCGACCGTAATCAGAAAAACACCGGAGAGTCCCAGCACCCAATGCACGGATTTCGTAATAGACGATGCATCCCGCAGGGGATCGTACCAGGTGACTCGATTCCTTTGCTTGTTTCCCCAGTAGCCCCGTGCAATTGATTTAATGGTTTGGACGGCAATGTTGCGCTCGTGGCAGTAGGAAACAAGCTTGCCAAAGCCGTCGGCATAATGCGGGTTTTGCATCAGCAAATAGTTACAGGGCAAAAGAATGCTGTCAAAGGAAAAACGGTCGAGGCTTTGACGGTGCATGGCAGGCGTCAGGATTCCATGGCCGGTAATTCCGATAAAGCGGGCCAATCCCTTGTCTTTGGCTTCGATTAAATACTCCAGAGCCCCGCCCGGCCCCATTATAATCTCCCGCGCCACGACATCTGTGAGGTTGTGCAGCTGCAGAAGATCGACCCGGTCAACCTGCAGTCTTTCCAGGGACCGATGAAACTGTTCACGAGCTTCCGAATACGTTCTTTTGTCCGTTTTGGTAGCCAGAAAAAATTGGTCACGGTGGTGCTTCATCCAGGGTCCCACGCGAAGCTCTGCGTCCCCATACAAAGGCGCAGTATCGATATGATTAACGCCGTAATTGAGGAGCAGCTCCAGGACTTCGTCGGCCTCGATCTGGCTGGCCTGCCTGAGACAGGCGGAGCCGAAAATGGCCAGGGTACTCATATGTCCGGTCTTTCCAAAAGGCTGTTTTTGTATTCTATCCACAGCTCATACCTCCAAAATATACTTAAATTTGAAACTTCAATTTTATTTCACCCCCCTGCTGCTTCTAATTCAGCTCTAAAAAAATAGATATGAACTCACCTTCCGCGACCAGATCAAGTGAGAAATATGAATTGTGTGACGGCGTTGCGCCCTTGCGTCTGAATACTTACAGTAAACGCAACCGTATTGTATCCGACTATCGAAGGCGGATTTGGTAGTCAAGGAAGATTTTTTTATCGGGTTACTTTTTTTGAAGAGATTCAATCAGGTTAAGTAACGCATTTTCAAGCTTGTAGTGCAGTTGGTCCAGCCGCTCATAATCTTCCCCAAGGGAAATCGCGTTTTGCCAAACTTTGAGCTTTTTAAAACCGCGGATGATATTTTTTCGATCCATGATTGATTTACCCGCCTGCCACGCCGCTTGATGTCATGTTTATACCAAGAACTTCTTAAAAAATTACAGTGCCCTTATTAATGATAGGATGTCAAGGGCAATGCGGGCAGGTCTCATGAATCATGATATTTTTCAATGAGATGCGATAAGGACCCAATATTCCAGTATTCCATCTTTCCAATTGTGAGCGAAGCGAACTAAGATCACGTAGTGCCTCGGTGTCTTGGTGGCAAAATTATTTTGTTGGATATATCCTTTGCAAACATGATGTGATTTTAGTAAATAGGGCTTAACCCGGATCCACCGGAGGCAGAGAATTGAAAATTGGAGAATCGATGTTTGTTCAGGATTTTTTATTTTAATCTACCTAATACAGAGGTAAACAATGGAAATAAAAATAAAACGGGCGTACGACGCCACCAGTGATAAAGACGGCACTCGAATTCTCGTTGATCGGCTTTGGCCCAGGGGCATTTCGAAGGACAAGGCAAAAGTGGCCTTTTGGCCGAAAGAGCTTGCCCCTTCTACAGAACTTCGTCGCTGGTATGGCCACGATCCGGAGAAATGGCCTGAGTTCAAGTCACGCTACTTTGCGGAGTTAGAGGCGAACCCGGAATTAGTCAGCGAACTTGTCGCGCATGTACACAAAGGAACAGTAACCTTCGTTTACAGCTCGAAAGAACAAAAGCTAAACAACGCGGTTGCCCTTAAAGAGTACATAGAGTCTCGCAACCAGTGAAAACCAAAACCATCCGTTTATGATTGCTGAACCCGGTACTGTGACCTGCGAAAGCTTAAACACACTTTAGGGCCATCCGGTATATTTTTACACTTGCGGCAAATTCGCTGAAGGGCAACAAATATCTGCTATGATAAAATCATCGAAAAGCAGGCTCACACAAAAGCAATTATCAAATTTCCCCGGCGATACTTTTTTTGAAAAAATAGCCCGTGCTGTCCATACATGCCTGTAGCCTTTTAACAGATACCGTATTAAGCAAGGCAGTTAGCGCTGGCGCCCGAGTGGCGGTTTTACCTTGTTGCCACGATCTTGCATTGTCTGAAACAGGTGGATTGGATGGCAGGATCGACGGACCGCTCGCTGTTGACATAATAAGAGCTACGCGTCTGCTTGCAGAGGGTTACACAGTAGTTACCCGCAGGATACCGAAGGAGATAACCCCAAAAAACAGGCTCCTAATGGGACATCCCGACGATCGGAGAGTGTAGATATGGCAAAATTGTTTTCGTCTTTCAAATTAAGGGAACTTGAGTTTAAGAATCGTATATTCGTCTCACCCATGTGCCAATATTCCAGCGACAATGGTTTGCCGAACGATTGGCACCTGGTGCATCTCGGCGGCCGAGCGGTGGGAGGTGCGGCTCTGGTGATTGTTGAGGCGACAGCCGTTTCGCCTGAGGGGCGCATTTCACCCTGGGATAGTGGCATTTGGTCAGACGAGCATGTGCAGGCGTTCAAACGCATCACTTCGTTTTTCCAGACCCAAGGCGGACTCCCGGGTATTCAAATTGCACATGCCGGCCGCAAAGCTTCCACGGATGCACCCTGGCGAGGCGGTCGTCCCTTGGCGAAAGATGAAAGCGGTTGGCAACCCATTGCACCCAGCCCGATTTCCTTTGCTCGGGATTCACCCCTACCGCGGGAGATGAACGATGAGGACATTCAAACGGTCACGTCTCAGTTCAGAGCCGCCGCGAAAAGAAGCTTGTCGGCCGGCTTTAAGGTCCTGGAAATTCACATGGCCCACGGGTATCTGCTGCATGAATTTTTGTCGCCGCTTTCAAATCATCGCAAAGATCGATGGGGAGGGGCCTTGCAGCATCGGCAATCTTTTCCTTTGAGTGTGGCTGAAGCTGTGCGTGAAGTCTGGCCCGAGCACCTGCCCCTGTTCGTTCGTCTGTCTTGTACCGATTGGGTCAGTGGCGGATGGGATCTTTCCCAGTCCATTGATTTTTGTGGTCGACTCAAGGATTTGGGAGTTGATCTAATTGACTGCTCCAGCGGTGGATTGGTGCCGGATGCCGTCGTTCCGATGGGACCCGGTTACCAGACATCGTTTTCCGCTGACATCCGCAGAGATGTCCGAATTGCCACCGGCGCTGTTGGGTTGATTACTGAGCCGGAGCAGGCCGAACAAATTGTGGCAACGGAACAAGCCGATGCGGTTTTGATGGCGCGGCAATTTTTACGTGAGCCATACTGGCCCTTGCACGCTGCGGCTACCTTAGGTGTGAATCTTCCATGGCCGAATCAATACAAAAGGGCCGAACCGAAAGTGTAACGGCCATCGGAGAGGATTCATGGGCATTCTCAGGAAGCCGCCTATTTCCCGCATGATACGGCCGTGAAAACTGGAAGGAGCTAAATAGACCCATGGAACCGCGTGAAGAATCAAAAAGACTATGGATGATAGATATCGCACGATTTTACGGTATCGCGTTGGTCTTTTACGGTCACTTCATCGAGCGGATTATGTATCTGAAAAATCCAGTGGCTGCCGCGCATTACAAATTCATTTATTCGTTTCACATGCTATTGTTTTTTGTGCTGGCAGGCTATATTTCCAAAGAGAGCGATTTGGATTTCAGCTTTGGAAAATATTTGAAGCACCGCTTCTTTTCCCGCCTACTTCCGTTCATATTTTTTACAGGATTCATGATTGGTTTAACTTTTTTCTTTCCAGGCGATTTTTTTCAATTGAAATTGCCCAGCATGAGCGGGTATCTTCAGAGGCTTCTTTTAACGGTTTTCGGGCTTCCGATGTTTAATATTCCGACATGGTTTCTGCTTTGTCTTTTTTCGATTGAAATGGTTCACTATGGGGCTTTCCGGTTATTCAAGTCAGATTCAAAAATATTAATCGGCGCTGCTGTTTTTTACGTCATAGGGTATGTGCTCAACTGGAAAATCGATTTTTTTAATCCGATGAAACAAAGGGTAATTGGCTGGAATTATCTCTACATACATGAAGCGGTGACCGTTTATTCGTTCTATTTGCTGGGGATCTATTTTAGGCGTAAAAAATTCCTGATGGAGAATGTGGCGCTGAAGATACAGGTGCCCGGTGTGATCATCACTTTTCTAATTGTTCTATTTACCTACAAACTCAACCAAGGACCTTTCGTGCTTTTTAATTCCGTGGTTATTATGCTCTCTTCGCATGGAAATTTTTTACTTTTTCCTTTAACTGCTGTAGCGGGTTCTGTTTTTATCTTCTTCCTGGCCAAAGCAACACCATCCCAGAATGTGTTCGCCTGGTTGGGGCAAAATGCCTTAATACTGTTTTGCCTGAACGGTATATTTTACCACTTCATAAATGGTAGAGCTGCGCAATGGGTGGTGGACAATCTTTCCGGTTCCGCTTTAACCATCTTTGGGGCGGGATTGTTGGTTACCTTAGCGAGCTTGGCATCGTGTATACTATTTATATTCCTATTCAATAAATTCGTCCCCCAGCTAGTCGGCAAACCGAAGGTATCAGGCCCGTGGCTAAAGAATTTCATCTAATTTGGGAGAATGAATAGTTCTTAAACTCAATGATATGTTAGATTAAGACATCAATAGATCGTTGGAAAAAAGATAGATGAAATCAATAAAAAAAGAAAAACTTGATGCCAGAATTTCTCAAAATGAAATAGGATCCGTCTATGATAGATTGGCGGGTATATATGACATTTGGGGAATATTAACGGAATCTCGTGCCAGAAATCGGGCAATTGAACTTGCTGATATTCAAGATAAACAAAACATTTTGGAAGTGGCGGTCGGCACAGGATTGGCGTTTTTCGAAATTGTCAAACGAAACCCAAACGGTAGAAACATTGGCATAGACCTCTCGCCAGGAATGTTGGAGAAAGCAGAACATCGACTCAAAAAACTACCGCATTCAAATTATTCTTTAAATGCCGGTACAGCGTTTACCCTGGACATTGCAGATGAATCAATGGATGTGTTGATCAATAACTACATGTTTGATCTTATTCCCTTTAAAGACATGGATAAAGTGCTCACAGAGTTTAAACGAGTCCTTCGATATGAGGGAAAGCTAGTTCTGGTCAACATGACCGAAGGTGAACGCTTTGGGAGTAGAGTGTATGATTTTGTGTATAACATATCGCCTAAAACAATGGGTGGTTGCCGGGGAGTGAAATTGTCCGACAAGTTAGCACACCACGGATTCACCGTTGAGGTGAGAGAATATTACCAACAAATGTTATTCCCATCCGAGGTGATACTCGCGTACAAATGACATCAATATTAAACAGCGGTTAATTCAATCCAAAGGCCCTCACTGTGGGGTTTGAGTCGTAGATAACAAAGGAGGAAAGACAATGACACTTGAAATGATTCGAAGTGCCCTGGCTTGGTGTTCACTAATAAATATTGTTTTGCTGCTTCTGTGGTTTTTGTTTTTTAGATTTGCTCACGATTGGACCTATCGAACTCAAACTAAATGGCTTAATGTATCTGTTGATGGCTTCGATACCATGCACTGTGCCGGTATGGGGTTATTCAAATTGGGCATATTACTGTTCAATCTGGTACCGTATTTTGCCCTGCGTATTGTTGGGTGAGAATTTGTGTCCGGTTGACGTGCAATTTTCGGTAGACACCGGGAGTTAACGTAACCAAAGTGGCCAAAGGCGATGTGAAACCGTTCATGTTGGGAGTAGAACTAGCCGCACAGCATTTGCTTGCATGCATTGAGAAAATACCTGTCCGATATGCTGCTCCGTGGATCGTGATCCCGCTGGTTGGATTTCGTCGCTGGGTGTTAAGACTGAGCACTTTTTTTCAAATTGACCGGTGATGACATGCAAAAATCAAAAGATTCGCAAAAATGGATTGAGCGGGCCGTTAAGCGCTTCATTGAAAACTCTCCTGAAAACACGCTTAAAAATAAAAATAACGATAAATCTTTTGAATCAGTCCTGGTAGGGTTTTCAAAAGGAGATGATCCACTATACGAGGAATACAAAGACCACGTGGGTCCTTTTTGCATGACACCCTGGGAGATATTCGCGGTTACTTTCAGGGATTTTGGTGTAAAACCGGAGGAGTTGACCGTCATATCCTGGATTCTACCGCACAACAAGGCAACCAAGGCTGATAACCGCAAAGAAAAATTTTATCCTTCCGAAAGATGGGCAAGGGCGCGTATCTTCGGAGAAGAGGTAAATGATAAACTCCGCAAGTATGTGCTCTCACTTTTAGAATCAGAAGGTTACCGGGCGGTCGCCCCGTCGCTTACGCCCCAATTTAGCGTGAGAATATCACCAAAGTACGGCTATGCCTCTACATGGTCTGAACGGCATGCGGCGTATGCATCCGGGCTCGGAACCTTTGGCCTATGCGACGGAATGATATCAGCTGCCGGGAAAGCGATGCGCGTCGGTTCTGTTGTGGCCCAAATCAAAATTGATCCTACTCCCAGGCCTTATTCCAATCCCAACCAGTACTGCCTTTATTTGACCCATGGTATTTGTGGAAAGTGCATCTCAAGATGTCCAGTTGGCGCCATTACTGAATCAGGTAAAAATAAGGAAGCCTGCTACAAACACCTTTTCCCGGTTACCGAAGATTATGTGACATCCCATTATGGTTTTGATGGATATGGCTGTGGACTCTGCCAGACCCGTGTCCCGTGTGAATCTCACATACCGAAGAAAAGTCCGTGAACAGTACAACATCGGGTGAAGCATATGAGTCGATGAGAAGACAGGACAATGAGATACTAGTTTAATCAAACATAGAAATCCTAGTCCTCTGGGCATGGATTTCATACTCCCGACGGTTTTCATTTTTGACTTACGGTCTGGATCCGATACCAGGTATTAAATAAACAATGATGGAGGATTGCCTTATGCAATATGTCATAGAAACGAACAAAACCGCTAATCAGGCCGCAATCGATCTCGAGGCCGCAGTAAAGCGACACGATTTTGGTGTCTTACACGTTCATAACCTTAAGGAGACCCTCAAGAACAAAGGGTTCGATCTGCCCAACCAATGCCGGATTCTGGAGATTTGCAATCCCAAACAGGCGATTGCCGTTCTGACAGAAGACATGAGCATGAATATGGCGCTGCCCTGTCGCGTCTCCGTGTACGAAGAGGCGGGCAAGACAAGGATCGGCATGATCCGACCCACATCTCTGCTGCAATCCCTTTCGAGGTCTGAAGCCTTGATGCGCGTTGCTGAAGAAGTTGAGCGTAAAATCATCGACATGATCGACGAAGCAAAATAAGATTGTCTTTTATCTGCTTGCACTGTATAATTTACAAAAAATACAAAGCCTTAAGTTCGTTGCCCCGGATTGGATGAACAGCCGTCTTTTGATTCCAAGCATGTCCTGTCTCGCACGTCCCGCCACCAGCAACACGCTTGGCGGCATTCACCGTTAATGATCAATGATCCGGTCAGGTATAATACTTAAGGTACAATTTGCGGCATTGCCTGCAGCTCGATGGCTCGTTTGGGGGCAAAACTTCATCGCACTGCATTGATTCAAGGGCATGCCGGGGTCTTGCGCAATCATATTAAAGGGGGACCAGGATGACGGATTCGACAGAAGCGGCAGAAACCAATGAACTCATTTGCATGCAGTGCGATAAAACCTTGAGCGATAATGACGATAAGGAAATCACCGAAAAGGGCCCGCTGTGCCGGGATTGCTATAATCGCCTTGCGGATCAGCTTCAAAACATCGTTCAGCAGCAAGGGGAAAATATAAATTATTCGGCAGCCATAATCGGTGCGGTGGCCGGTGCCGCGGTGGGCGTCATCGTCTGGTGGGGTTTTACAGTGCTGACCAATATCGAGTTCGGTTTGGTTGCCATTGTCATCGGTTTTACCGTTGGTAAAGGCATCGGTCTGACCACCGGCGGCAAGCGATCTCGAGAGCTGCAAATCATGTCTGTAACTGTAGCAGCGCTGGCATACTTTTATGCAAATTACCTTGTAACCCGAACCTTTATTTTGCGGGAGTACCCGCAATATGCTGACAAACTGGGATTCTTACCGGAGCCTCGTTTGCTGTTTGAAATCACTAAGATGTCTTTTGACCTGTTTACAGTTGTCTTCTTGGCCATCGTCGTGTATGAAGCCTGGCGACTTGTGGCACCGTTTCAGCTGCAGAAAACTTAATCCCAAAATGAACGAATCAGATAGCAGATCACAGCAACAGAAACACCTCGAGAATTTACGGGCTGTTGCCGCCCATATGGCTCAAAAGTCGGAGCAGGCTAAAAAACCGGCCCAACAGGAGGCAAAAAGCGGCGGCTTCGCTGCCAGCTTGCGGCGCTGGGGTCCTCTGGGCATTGTTATCGCGCTGGTGTTAGGAAAATTTAAATGGCTGGTGATGCTCGCAAAATTCGCCAAACTCCCGACCCTGTTGACCATGGTAGTCGCCGTAGCAGCTTATGCAAGCATCTGGGGCATTCCCTTTGCGCTTGGATTTGTGTTGCTCATATTTATGCATGAACTCGGTCATGCACTGGTAATGCGCCAGCAAGGGATTTCTGCCGGCGCCCCGGTGTTCATACCGTTTGTAGGTGCCGTTATCGCCATGAAAGGAAGACCCCGCGATGCTTACGTGGAAGCACTGGTGGGGATCGGTGGACCGGCACTGGGCACTGCTGCAACGATACTGTGCCTGGCTCTGGGGTGGCTAACCCGGGATAATTTTTGGTACGCTCTTGCTTCGACCGGTTTTTTGATAAACCTGTTTAACATGATCCCCATATCGCCGCTGGACGGCGGTCGTATCGCCGGGGTAATCAGCCAGTGGCTCTGGGGTGTTGGTTTGGCCATCGGTGCGATTGTCTTTATCAATACTCAATCGCCGCTGCTGTTTCTGATACTGCTTCTGGGTATTTACACGCTATTTAAAAATATCAGACGCAGAGGGGACGATTACTACAAAGTAGATCTCACCAGGCGCATTTCCATCGCGGCCCTTTACTTTGGACTGCTGGCTGTAATGACCATTGGAATGTGGCTGGCTGAAAAGCCTTTACAGGGTCTAAGTTAGTGTCCATAATTTTGGAGAAAACCATTTATCAACCTTGCCGTGGCCGGAACTCAACTTTTGATTCCCTCCCCCCGTAGTGGCCTGCAAAGAGCTCAGACGAGCCGATGAGGGCCTGTCCTGAAATCTCCGCCAAATGGCGGACCCTGCAAAGCAGGGCTTTAATAGCGTAGAGGCGAGGTGGATAAGAACAGATATCCTCTCCTTCGATACACCGTCCCGATGCAACGGGACTGCGGGGAGGTTCATTGCAACATCTTTTTTACATTTCCTGAACTTCGTGAAAGTGTTGCACACGGTTTTCCACAAAACCCCTTAATATCAGGGATATGACGATTTTTTTCTTGATTATCGGATATTTCGGTAAATTGAAGTAAATTTTCCACAATTTGCGATCTCAGTATTCAGTTCTAGCAAGCCGTAACAATTTGAAATATAGATAGATAGTATGAATGGTGGGCACGATTTTGTTCCATGATATTGCGCGTTTTTTCGGTATAATCATCGTTCGCCCTGAGAGGATATGATGGATCAACCAGTTCCAACTGTATCAAAGGCAGACGTAGTTCGCGTGGTGCGTCGTGAGTTTGAGTCGGATCAGGTCGCTGCAGTCATGGAAGTCCTGAGTGAATACGGAACAGAGGATTGGCATCGCGAGCAATATCGCGTTTGCCTCGCGGTGCTGAAGCTGGCCCAAGGCAATCTCGATTCTCTTCGTGAGCAGATCGAGGTTGCGAAGTGTGACTATCGCGATGTTCTAGCATACGCCGAGTATCCGGAGTATATGACAAAGGTTCCTCCTGGAGCTGATCTACCAGCCCAGGAGGTTCGAGATGTAATTAAGAGAGATTGGCTACATTACCAGAGTTGGTTGAAAGGAACGAAGAACGAACAACCGAATTCATGCGATTGAAAATGGTACGCCATTTTCAACGCATGATTCGAGGCGTTCTATTTCATCAGCAATATGAAAAAAGTATCACCATTAGTCATATTCATTTGGACTATCACCATATTATTCTCAACCGTAATCGCAGAAGAGAAATATGTACCAGACTTAAAGATATTGATACTCACAACAACTGAAGGGCCAAAAAATCCTGATTATCTGCATTTTAGATTCGGAATACACCCGGACCGCCATAGCCCTCTCTCTAGACGCGGAAATTTTTTAGCTTGTCGCTGGACGCTGCTGACGAGAAACTAGAGATGATCGATCAAGCTTAGATGATTATTCAGTAAAGACTGCGAACGCAGCCCCATTGCTTTTGATACAAGAGCATGGAATTATAAAAGACGGCATATGGGTTTCGCAAGCTTTGAGCTTATCATTCTGTTAGGGTTAATTATCGGCGTGTGCCTTGCGACTTTAATGGCCGCCTGGATTTTCGGTCTTCCGCTCGCCGCAGCAGGTCCCTTGGGAATCTTGGGCATTGGATTCGTCGTGCTGGCGCTCAAGATACTGGATGTGCTCGGACGGCAGGGGAACAGGCCGTTTGCCGAAAAGAGAGCCACCGGCCGACAACCTTCGTACCGATTTTCTCCGGCGAAGGAGCAAATTCCGCCCCCCGGGCCGATTTTCAAGGGCCCCATTGGTTTGAACTTCCGGACGAACTCGGACCTAACCATGGAACAGCTCACCGGGATATTGGTCGGGATCGTGGGATTTTTCGAAAGATATGACCCCAACGCGCGACTCATGCGTTACGACGACTGGTGGGTGCACGACGGAATTCACTACCTAAACGGTGAGACAGACTATCCGACGATCTACAAGCTTATCAAAGACGAACAAAGCATTCAGGCTGCTATGCAAGACGAAGTAGGGACCTGCGTGGGTATCGCTCCGGAATCAGTCGAGTGGTATCTCCGGTTCGCTGCAGATCTTGATGAAGACACAGATGTCATGGAGGGGTATTTCGACGTCACCATTCCAGACAAGTTGGTCGAGAAGTTCCGAAAAGAAATCCTTCCGGGCTTACCTTGTGAGATCATTGAAGAAGCCGCCCAAGCATACTACGACAGGCTTCGACATTGAGATGGATGAATACCCGTATAGAAATTATGAGAATTCCATGAAAGTAGCCATGTTGCCAGCTATTAATAGCTGGTGGCAGATGAGAGGTGATGGGTAAGGTATGTTGGCAACTGTTGTTAAGATTATGACAATGAAACACTATTTAATTCCGGTAACTTTGATCCTCGTCTTCTCTGCGGAGCCGTGTGCAGCCTCCGGACTCGGAATACGGTGCGGCAGCGATCTGGTTACTCCGGGTTATCTGAAATATGAAGTATTGAAAACCTGCGGCGAACCATTGTCCAGGGAAATGGTCGGCGAAGTTGAAATCTTTGATGCCGACCGGATTTACGATCGCCGCTACAGCCGGTACCATGCGCGTGGCAGTAAAATAATTCTGTACCTCGAAGAATGGGTCTACGACAAAGGCGGCTTGCACGTTCTGCGGTTTGAAGGCAACCGTCTGGTAAATGTGGAATCGATTAGAAGTAAATAAGTCTGGTTGCTATTTTAGAAATATTGTTGATACAGTCTGTTTGACGGGTTTCACAGGCTCAATCCAATCCAGGCTGCTGTGGTGCATGTCAAGAAGAATTCTTCAGAAAGTGATACACTAGGGTGCGGGAGGATGGGTGTGCCATGTGGAGGAGATTTAGAAATCGAGCGCAAAACCTGCCGATTTAATTTGGCGGTCTCGTCCGGAAAAGTAAACGGCAGATTTTATCAGGCGGATTTTTTTAGCTTCTCGGTAATTTTTTTAGCTTTGATCAATTCGTCATTGGTCAACCGCAGCCGGATCGACATGTATTCGGCAAATATCCGGTATAGCAGCAGTAAGAAATCCAGTTTTTCATCCCGGGTATCATCGCCGGAAAGTCTTTCTTTTGCGGATGTATCCACAGCCAGACAGATGGTTTTACCCAAAGCATAAACCGATGCCGATCTGCTCAGGCTGTCTATGATTCGCATTTCTCCAAAGATTTCGCCTCTGCGGTCTATGCTCCCGATATCATGGCCTGCTTTTGAAATTCTGATCTTGCCGGAAAGAAGAAAATAAAGCCAAGGATCGAGATCACCCTCTTGGATAATGCGCTCTCCATGCTCGTATTGCCTGATTTTGCTAAGTCGCAGCAGCTTGCCCAGACTTTTGGTTTCAAAATTCTTCAAGGCGGGTATGCTCATTAGTTTTTGAATATTTTCAATATTTTCCTTGAGATATTTTGACTCTATCATGGTTGCCTCACATCCCTCTCGAGAATTTATTATTCAACGGCCGTAGCCTGGAAGAGGGTGCTCCCCCCTGAAATGAATAGAATTGCGACACTCGCTCGAATATGTAATTTTAACAGATTGTTTAGCTTCTTTCAAGGCAGTGTTTGGATAAATTCTCATCGAACTCTATCGGATAACATCCGTCAAAGCAGGCTTTACAAAAATATTTATCCGGTTCTGGTATCCCGGTGGACGTGAGCAGTCCCTCAATGCTGAGATAATGCAGTGAGTCCAGGCCCAAGAATTCTTTGAGTTCATCCACCGATTTGCGGTGGGCAATCAGTTCTCCTTTTGTGGGAAAATCAATACCGTAATGGCAGGGATATCGATGGGGCGGTCCGGCAACGCGCATATGCACCCGGTTGACGCCAAGCTCCCGCAGGGATTTTACTCTGGTTCGGGCGGTTGTTCCTCTGATAATCGAATCCTCGATGATGATGATATCCTTGCCCTTCAGCATTTCCTTGACTGGGTTCAGCTTCACTCTTACGCCGAAATCGCGCATGCTCTGTGACGGTTGAATAAAGGTTCGGCCGACATAATGGTTGCGGATCATGCCCATCTCGAACGCAATGCCTGATTGTTCGGCATACCCCAGGGCGGCATAGGTGCCCGAGTCCGGAAACGGCATGACCAGGTCCGCGTCAATCGGCGCCTCCTGGGCCAGCTGCCTGCCGTGGGCTTTGCGGGTCAGGTAAACGTTCTGACCGTATATGCTGCTGTCGGGTCTAGCAAAATAAATAAACTCGAATATGCATAAAGAGCGCTCGGTAATAGGGTGAGGATTAAAGCTCTTGATTCCGTCATCACTGATAACAACAACCTCTCCCGGGTCGAGTTCCCTTATAAATTCGGCCTCTACCAAGTCCAAGGCACAGGTTTCAGAGGCCAGGACGTAGTTCCCGTTCAGTTTTCCGAGGCAAAGCGGTCTGAAGCCGTTGGGATCCTTGATCCCGATAACCTCGCCTTTACAGGTCAGCATGACCATCGAAAAGGCACCTTTTATCCTTTTGACGGTTTCCAGCAGGGCCTCCTCAAAGCCCAATTTGAGATTTTTTACGAACAGGTGCAGGACGATTTCCGTATCCATGGTCGTCTGTAAGATAGAGCCGGAATCTTCAAGCTCTTTTTTTAACGTGTGCGCATTAACCAGGTTGCCGTTGTGCGCGACCGCATATGATTTTTTTCGGTGGCTTACGACAAACGGTTGGGAATTGGAAAGGATGGAACTGCCGGTGGTTGAATATCGCACATGCCCGATGGCATTCGGTCCTTTCAGTTGCGCCATATGCGTGATGTCAAATACGTCCGGCACAAGCCCCATGCCTTTGTGAGCGACAATACTGTTGTCCTGCAATACGGCGATGCCGGCACTTTCCTGCCCCCGATGCTGGAGCGCGTAAAGGCCAAAGTAAGCCAACCTCGCTGCGTCAGGATGTCCGTGAATACCAAAAATGCCGCAAGCTTCCCGCGGTTTATCATCCAGGTTCATTCGATTTGCTCTATTTATCCCATTTTTTCCGGTGTTTATTGACATATGGGCTCTCTTTGCGGCCGGTTTGGAATCTAGTTTGGAGCCCCTTGCGTCATTCGTTTACTTTTGCAAGCCTGTCCAGCAGCCGATCCATGACCAGATTCACCTGTTTAAATCGTTCAGGTTCGGCTGTCATTTTTTTAGGCGGCTGTACAAACCGGCTGTCGTCTAGCTCATGTTTACAGTGGGAGATCAAACTCTGCAAACCGGGCGCGGTTGTTTCCAGGTGAAACTGCAGGCCAATGACCCGATCCTCGTAAACAAAACCTTGATTTGTGCACGCCTGGCTGCGAGCAAGGTGTACGGATGCGGCCGGCAGATCGAAAGTGTCCCCGTGCCAGTGCAGCACATCCATTGTGTCGGGCAGGACATCGGAAAAGACCGTGCGGGCGGCATCCTTTGTTTTATACACGGGAAACCAGCCGATTTCTTTGCAAGAATTGGCAAAAACTTCGGCACCCAGCACATCCGCGACCAACTGGGCGCCGAGACAGATGCCGAGCACCACCTTGCCGTTTGCAATCGTCCGACTGATGAACGCTTTTTCCTGTTTAAGCCATGGATGCTGTCTTTCTTCATAGATGTTCATCGGCCCACCCATGATAACCAACCAGTCGACTTCATCCACGGCAGGGAGCGGTTCCCGGGCATACAGCCGGGTAGCCGAAATCTGAAACTCGGCGGCCTGGGCCCAGGTTTCGATGGATCCGAGACCTTCGAACGGGACATGCTGCAGGTAGTGCAGGTGCATAAAACCCTCAATTATTCAGTACATGCATTCATGAATATGATGATATTATACTTTCAATTGAAAAGTTAGAAGTGACTCAAGTGACTAAAGCCCGCCCTGGTGCGATTAGTTTAGCTATATTGGTACGGCCTATTTGTCATTTCAGACCTGACTTTAATTACACAGTACCGATGATCGGTCTGGGCCAGGGTTAATGTATTCTTTCTTTTCATATATTGACCTCGCTGAAAGCGAAGTCATCAATTTAAAGTCACTTGAAACTTTGAACTTTAGGCATCTTTTATTTTAGCATCCGTGTAGGTCGCTAATGATATATTATTGAAAATACAGAGTAAACTGCTGGGATTCACCCCACCGGTGTATTCTCCACCAGATCCCAGATCCCGCACGGGCAGGCACCGGCACAAAATCCGCAGCCAATGCAGCGGGACTCATCCACGACATATTCATATTCAGTGCCGCCATTATCCTTTCGGCTGATGGCGCTGTAGGGACATATGGCGACACACACGCCGCAATCCCGGCAAGCACCGCAGGAAGAACACTGGGAGCCGCAATGGTCTGAATCTTCAAATTCCGTGATCCTGGGATCGAAGTACTCCAGGGACACCCGCATCTTGTCGATCATGCGGCGTGTATCACCCGCCGGGCGCTTGCCCGAAAGTATCTCTGTGATGGCCATTGCCACCTTCCGGCCCGAGCCGATGGCATCTGTCAGCAAACCCGGCTTGACGGCATCGCCGATGGCAAAAATTTTAGCATCGGTTGTCTGGAAATACTCGTTGACGACAACAAAACCCTTCTCAGTGGCGACCTGCGAAGGGAGAAAATCAAGATCCGGTGCATCACCGATGGAGATAAACACCGTATCTGCGGGCAGCATCTCACCGGTTGTGAGCACAACGCCCTTGTCGCTGATTTCTTTGGTAAACACCGGCCACAAAAACTTGGCGTTGATCGCTTCGGCGGCTTGTCTTTCCTTGCCGAAGGAAGCAGGCTCCTGAATATCGATAAGCGTAATCTGCTCGGCACCCAGGCGATGTGCCTCGGTGGCGACATCACAGCCGACGTTTCCGGCACCGATAATCACAATCCGTTGCCCGACTTGAACATTGCCGGTTTTTGCCTGACGCAGAAAATCTAGGGCCGTGATCAGGTGTTCATTTCCCGGAATCGGCAAGCTGCGGGGTTTTTGAGCTCCGACAGCCACAATCAGAAAATCGAAATCTTCCCGCAGTTGTGCCATATCTTCTTTTCCGAGCGCTTGCTGCAGGTGGACATGGGGAATGGCCTCCTTGACCCTTTCCAGCTCGTTGGCAACAACCGATTGAGGAATCCGGCTGCCGGGGATGACGGCTGTCATTTTCCCGCCCAGCATTTCGGCCATGTCGTAAATTACGGTTTCATGTCCTTGCTGGCGCAACTGCCAGGCAACGGAAATGCCGGCCGGACCGCCGCCGAGAACGGCAACCCGGTTGCCGCTCAAAGGCGGCAACTGCGGAAGCGATGCCGCAATGCTTGCCTGTCCCAGCTTGGTCACATCGACCGGTGCCATGAATGCCGATTGCCGGGTGCAAGCCTGCATGCACGAGTTGGGGCACAGGTAGCCGCAGACTGTCGCCGGAAAAGGCGTGTAGGCCAGCGCTAAATCTACGGCCTCGTCGACCCGCCCCTCACGAATCAAGCGCCAGCGTTCCTGGACCGGAATGCCGGTCGGGCAAGTGGCCTCACAGGGCGCGGCATACTTGCGGTTTTCCCAGACAGGAACAAATCGCCGCAAGTCTCCGGTGGTAACTAGCGGGATGGTGCTTCGATCCAGTTCCGTCAGATCACCGATAAGCCCCCCCGGCCAAGCTCTTTTTCCCACACCTGCTCGCGAAAGGAAACCATGGGCCGCACCTGACGACCGATTTTTTCTTGTGGTGTACGGGCCGTCAGCAGCTGCCACTGACTTCGATCGGAAAGGGTTTCGAATAGTTCCTGCCGCTTGACGTGCTGGAGGAATTGCTTCAGATCCGCTGTCAGCCACTGCCAATCTTTGTCATCGATGGGTATGAGTTTGGCGTCGGTTTGGCTGAAGCCGCCGTGGGGACCGCGAAAAAAGACTTTTCCGCCGACCATGCCCACCAGCGGGCGGTAACCGAGCACGTTGTCCGGATTTTGGGCCTCGTGCCCGCAGACAACGGTAATTCCGCCGGCCATGAACTCACCGAAATAATCGCCCACGGACCCCAGGACCCAGAGCTCCGGCGGGTCGAAACGCGGATTGTGTTTGGTCATGGTCATGCCGCGGGCGCCGATATTGCCGGCCACATAAATTTTTCCCTGTGCCATTCCGTTGGCGGCACCGTTGGCGGTATTGCCGTGGACCACGATCCGGGCACCGGTATTGAGCCAGCCGATATCATCTGAAACCGGCCCATTGACTTCTATAAACGTATTCGGAAACCCGAATGAGCCGACGCGCTGACCGGGGTGGCCATCGATGGTGATTCGGATGGCATCCCCATCCTTCTCCCACAGACGGCCACCGATACCGTGCTGTCCGTATGCATGAATGTGCAGATTTCGGAAGCCCTGCTGCACTGCCTGCTGAATCTGTTCTTCAAGTACGCGTGAATCCAGGCGTTCACCCTCGATTTTCCCGGATATCCTGGCGATGTGCTTCGTATTCATGAAGTTTCTCCCGAAACTTGTTATTATTCGTTGTGTGGGATGGTTTCAGACGCAAACAGATCCCGACCCTTTTTAGAAACCAATGAAGCCAATAAAACCAATTGAACTAATAAAACTAATTTAACCAATCAAATCACATACTTTATCTGCAGCCGTTCGGCCGCATCACGATCGGCAATGCCTAAAGCGTCCGACATGCCTATTGGCAGCGAGGTAGACCGGCCAAGAGGGGCAACGATTTTTTTCAACTCCGTGTCAAAACTCAGAAATACGTCCACCACCCGTTGGGCAACATCTTCAACGTCCAGCCGCCGGTAAAGCCGCGGATCCTGGGATGTGATCCCTTTGGGGCACAGGCCGACATTGCATATATTGCAGCGGTCGGATTCCGATCCCAGGCAACCGGCGGCCGCCTGCATGATGTATTTGCCGACCTGCACGCCGCTGGCGCCGAGCATGATGAGCGCTGCGGCGTTTGCCGCCAGGTTTCCGCTTTTACCGACACCGCCGCCGGCAAACAGCGGGATTTCATTCTGCATACCGACCTGCACCAGGTTCAAATAGCTGTCACGGATATTGCTGGCAATGGGGTGTCCCATGTGATTCATGGAAACATTATAGGCCGCCCCCGTACCGCCGTCTTCGCCGTCGATGGCCAGACCGGACGCATAGGGGTTGCGCGTCAAATTGTTCAAGACCGCCAGAGCCGTAGATGTGCCGGATATCTTCGGATAAACCGGTACCCTGAAGCCCCAGGCCATGTACATGGACTGAATCATCTTGGCCACCGACTCTTCAATCGAATATTTGGTCTGATGGGTGGGCGGACTGGGCAGATTGACGCCGGTGGGCACACCGCGAATAGCGGCAATCAGCTTGTTGACCTTGTACCACATGAGAAGACCGCCGTCGCCCGGCTTGGCGCCCTGGCCGTATTTGATCTCTACTGCGCAGGGATCCTCTTTCATCTCCGGTATGGCATGAATGATTTCATCCCAGCCGAAGTAGCCGCTGGCGATCTGCAAGATCACGTATTTCAAAAACCGACTGCGCAGCAGCCGCGGGGGGCAACCGCCCTCACCGGTGCAGATCCGCACCGGCATATTCAATTCTTCGTTCAGATAGGCCACTCCCATCTGCAGACCTTCCCACATGTTGGGAGAGAGGGCTCCGAAAGACATTCCGCCGATGACCAGCGGATAAATTTCTCTCACCGGTGGAATCCACCCCTGTTCACGGATGAATTGCAGATTTTTTTCAGGCGGCAGGACCCGGCCCAGCAGGGTTCTGAGCTCAAATTCGTGGCGCCCGGCATCCAGGGCCGGATCTGTCAGCATCGATATGCGGATGAACTTTATCTGATCTAGAATTCCGCCGGCCCGGTTTCTGCGTCCCCCGCGTCGTCGCGGCTGGCCGCCACGGTCGATGTGAAATCTGAGTTTGTCGGCTTCATCGCTGCGGACCGGTAAAATGGCGTCATTGGGACAGACCATGTTGCACATGGCACAGCCGACGCATCGATATCCGGGGTCGGTTTTTTGCCGGATGCCGTAGTATAATTTGTACAGATTCGGCGGCGGGCCGTCGGTGTCTAGCCCGACAGGCGGCTCCACCATCCGTTTGCGAAATACACCCAGCTCTATGGCGTTTACGGGACAAACTGCCGTACACTGTCCGCAAAGGGTGCACTTGTCTTTATTCCAGAGGATCTGCCAGGGCAGATCTTTTACGCTGAGAGTGGAAGGGGTAACGGGTCGGTCTGAGAACATATGTTAACCTCCTGACGATCCGGACCCACCACGGCGGTGTCCAGATGCATCGGTTGAAAGTCCTGGCTTTTGTCACGGAACGGGATGGCGGCATCCAGACCGCAGATCTCAGAAGCAAAAGCGTACATGCCCGGCTTTCCGCCAACCACACCGGGCCTGAGCTTCTTGCGGTCCTGCACCATGAACAGACTGTGGTCCGGCAGACAGCCGATAACCATGTTGGGGCCGTCGATGATCAGGCGGCGGCAGGATCGTTTCAGGTGCTTTAAAAACTCCGCGTCCGGGTGTTTGGCGATGTCCGCATCCTGCAGCGGCGTAATGACGTGTTTATAGGCTTCAATACCCAGGCCGAGCTTTTTGATCATGTAATGCAGAATATGGGTAAACACCTCCGAATCGGACTGGTATCCGGTGTAGCCTTCAAATCCCCGGGATATCAGATATTCTCTGATTGGAACGAAGGCTGTGTTTTCGCCGTTGGTCATGGTGGAGAAACCCTGAATGAAAAACGGATGGCAGGCATACAGATTAATGGCATAATTGGTGTTCTGGCGCCCCTGGGCCATGATAACCCGGGCGTGAAGCTCTTCACGGTCAAACTGTAGGTGGCGGGCGACCTTCAAAGGATCCCCGATCTCTTTGATCATGATCACGTCCGGCCAGAAGGAAAATACGATCATATCCTCTTTTTCTTGACCCATCTTTCTAAGTTTCAGCCGCAGGTCGAGCAAAAGGTCGTAGAGCTTCTCCCGGCTGAAATCCTCCCATTCTTCCGGGTATTCGTAGGCCCGTATCAGATAGATATCCCGTTTGGGTATTCCCGGCGGCGGTGTCTTGGGCACCTTTATCGTGATCTTGTATTTGGTCATAAAACCGATATCCATCATAAAGGCATCCAGGCACTTCAAACCCGCCTCGCTGAAAATACCGGAAAGTATCGGTGCCTCTTTGATCTCTTCAAAGGGGCCACCCAGATCCCGCAGAAAAAGTCCGACCCCGGAGCCGTCATGCCCCTCGCGCATTACATCCAGAGCCTCCAGAGCGACCATGGGCGACAAGGGTTCTTCACTGGTTATTGCAAATAAACGGCACATGTTTGTATCTCCTCTATTTGCCGGAATTCGACTTCAGACAGCTCCGGATGAACAATCTAAAACGGCTTGCTGACGAAAGGATTTCCGTAATATTTTTGAATGCGGCAGTGATGCCCAGGATTTTCCGCTAAAAAGGGGACTGATTATATAGGTCCGAAATGCAGCATTTGTCAAATCTCTTATCAACAAAATGTCGCACACGGAAAGTTGGGGTATCGCACATCCTTGATATATTTAAGCAATAGATATGCCATTCGTGATGATATGTAAAGCAAACTCTGTATTTAAAGGATTTTAAACGAAGGCCGCGGCAACTTTCCCCGGAAAAATATTACATATTTGTTGTTTTTTGCTTTCACTTTTCCCAAAAGTGTAACGTATGTCCAATCCGGATAAACCGGAAAGATTAGCCACAAAGAAACTGAGACACAAAGTTTAGTTATACTTCGTGTCTTGGTGCCTTGGTGGCCAAAATATTATGTTATATAAATCCTTTGCAAACATTATGGAATTTCAATAAATAATTGCTGAATTGAATTCTAATTCTTCCCGGTAATCGGTCGATAATAATAAAGCAGCCCGGATTGAGCCCTGTTCGGATCGACACCCTGTGCATATACGCTTTCCCGGAGCCAAACGATGGCCATGGTAGGAAGAAATTTCGGCAGGCGCCTTTATCCGGTTGATTTTGTTGGCAACTTGGGGTAATACTATTTCAAATTCAAACGGACTGGTATAACCATAAACCGCCCGACGTCTGCGTTGAGTATGCCGTCGGTGGAGAGGGATAATTTCGGAGATAAGCGATGGCACTGAAAGTTACGATTACCATTGATGGGGCCCAACAAATCAACCAGGGTATATGGAAAGCAAAACTCAAACCATCTGAAGCGGCAACCTTCGGCGAATGTGAGAGTAAATCGGGTCCATTCAGCGTACTGCTGCTGGAATCCACTGTCGACTATAATCCCCAATCGCAATCGATTACCTTTGATCCCGATAGGACTCGTCTGCTTAACATTGGCACTAGCGATCAAATTGTCGTCCTCAGCAACCTGGATGCGAAAGTCGAGAAAGCATCGGTTTCCCAACCGGTGGTCGAGAAAAAATTCACAGAGCCGAAACCTTCCCAACCTTCCAAACCGTCGCAACCATCGCAAGCGTCGAAACCGTCGAAAAACAAAGAACAGGCGCCTGAAGAAACGGTTCCGACTATTGAACTGTCCCAGGCATTGTCCACCGGCGACAAACTATTTTTAAGCGAGTTGCCGCTGGATATTCGCAGCATGGGTGAAGAATTGCTGTCGGAAGTCAGGCAGCATTTTCCCGGTGAATTGATCTATGAGCCCCGGTCTGCAAAATTCGACGAAACACCGGAAATATTTTGGACCGTCAAAATCCAGCCCAGTGATAAATCTCTGAGAATTACGGTGCGCGGAACCCCAGACGATTTCGAAAAGACCCCCGATATCTCTCTAAGCCTCGACAAGTTCGGCTATTCGGCCTTTGTCATTCAAAATCAAGACCAGATCCCCAATGCGCTGAAAATCATCAAGCAGGCACGCAAAAATCTGGCCTAAATGGACTCACCCGCAAATAAGCTGACAAAGCGTTTCGAAGACCAATGGCGCAGCCTGCAATTGTCTGCCGACACCGCCCAAATTTCTTTCCCGAATGTTACTGAACTGTGCGTTGAAGCCAGGCAAGTGTTTGTCTTCAGTGATTTTGTTGCCTCGAACTGTATCCGCGATCCCGGGATGCTGGCCGAGCTGATTGAAAGCGGAGATCTGCACACACGCTACGCTTCTGACGTTTACGCCCGCAAGCTCGAACCGCTGCTGGCTGACGTGCAGGATCAAAAGCAGCTGGAAAAAATTCTGCGAAATTTCAGAAAACGCGAGATGGTAAGAATCGCCTGGCGCGATATTTGCGGGGCGGCCGATTTGTTTGCAACCACCTCCGACCTCACCAACTTTGCCGATACCTGTGTCGATGTTGCCCTTTCGCTGCTGCATGGATGGCAATGCACCATTTACGGCCGCCCGACCGGCCCCGACGATGCCGACCAACAGCTGGTGATAATCGGTATGGGAAAACTGGGCGGAAGGGAATTAAATTTTTCCTCCGATGTCGACCTCATCTTTGCCTACCCTGAAAGCGGCATCACGACAGGGGCTGCAAAACAGATCAACAATGAAGATTTTTTTACGCGTCTTTGCCGCCGTCTTCTGCAGGTTCTGGGAAAAGCCACTGAAGATGGTTTTGTTTTTCGGGTCGATCTGCGCCTGCGGCCATATGGGGAAAGCGGGCCGCTGAGCATGAGCTTTGATGCCATGGAGCAGTACTACCAGCTCCAAGGACGGGAATGGGAGCGATATGCCTGGATTAAAGCCCGTGTCGTGGCCGGAGACAAATCGGCCGGCAAAAACCTTTTGGAAAGACTCAATCCTTTTGTTTACCGCCGCTACCTTGACTTTGGCGCCTTCGAATCTTTACGGGCGATGAAACACAAAATCAGTCTTGAAATCAAGCGCGGGGCCATGGCGGACAATATCAAGCTGGGTCGCGGCGGTATCCGCGAAATCGAGTTTTTTGGTCAAATTTTTCAGTTGATTCGCGGCGGTATCGTTCCACCCTTGCAGCAGCGCGGCATTCTCGATGTGCTCAAGTTTCTGGCCGACAATAAATACATACCGCAAAGCGTATGTGATCAGCTCAGTGCGGCCTATCTTTTCCTGCGCAACCTGGAGCATCGCCTTCAGGAATTTTCTGACCAGCAGACCCATCAACTTCCGTCCAACCCTGACGACTGGATGCGCCTGGCCCTGTCCATGGGCTTTAAAAATAAAGAAGAATTCAGACGCCGGTTAGAAGACCATCGCAGTATCGTCCACAGCCAATTTACAATGCTGCTCGAGCCAAAGGATTCAAGACAGGCGCCCGGCAATCGGAGTGCCGAACTGGAAGAAATCTGGCAAGGCGCACTTTCGTCCAGCCGAGGTGAAAAAATACTATCAGCCACCGGCTACCGCGACCCTGCCGGAGCTGTGCGCCTTCTGGCGCATCTGAGAGAGGATCTTGCCGGGCGGTCGCTTGGCCAGGAAGGCCGAGATCGTTTGAACAAGCTCATTCCACTGCTGCTTGAAGCAGCGGGCAATTGTGATGAACCTTTAATCGCCTTAAACCGCATCGTAGATCTGATCAAGGCCATAGAAGGACGCGCCGCCTATCTGGCCCTGCTGCTGGAAAATCCAAGCTGTTTGGTCCATCTCGTGAAGCTGACAAGTGCCAGTTCCCTGATCGCGACATTTTTGGCGCGCCATCCGGTGCTGCTGGACGAGCTTCTGGATCCGCGCACGCTGTACGCACCGCCCGGTAGAAATGACCTCGAAAAAGAGCTTCGGCTGCGGCTGAAAAGACTGCCCGAAGACCTCGAATACCAGATGGAAGAGCTGCGGGTATTCAAGCAGGTGAATGTGCTGCGGGTCGCGGCGGCCGATGTAACCCAGGTTTTGCCGCTGATGCGGGTCAGCGACCACCTGTCCGATATTGCCGAGGTGGTGCTCAACGAAGTGTTCGAACTGGCCTGGGATTATCTGACTGCAAAACACGGAAAGCCGACGTGCAAGCTTAGCAGCGGGGAACCCTGCGAGCGGGGCTTTGCGGTTATCGCCTATGGTAAACTTGGTGGTCTGGAACTCGGATATGGTTCCGATCTTGACCTTGTTTTTTTGCACTCAGGCTTGAGCGGCCAAACAGACAGCAGCCGCCAACCGATCGACAATAACCATTTTTTTGCGCGTCTTGGCCAACGCGTCCTGCATCTGCTCACGGCGGCCACACGGGCCGGCATTCTTTATGATACCGACATGCGCCTGCGTCCCAGCGGCAGTTCCGGAATACTCGTCAGTCATATCGAGGGATTTAGGGATTATCAACTCAACGATGCCTGGACCTGGGAGCATCAGGCTCTGATCCGGGCCAGAACCGTCGGCGGAGATATCCGGTTGAAGCGACGGTTCGAAGACATACGCAGGCAAGTTCTGGCGCTTCCAAGAAACAGACAGGAGCTGAACCAGGAAGTGGTCCAAATGCGTCGGCGCATGCGCCGTGAACTTTTGAAATCGGAACCCGGAATCTTTCATCTAAAGCAGGACACCGGCGGTATTGTCGATATTGAATTTCTGGTCCAATACCTGGTGTTGCTCAAATCGCATGAATTTCCGGCACTGCTGGAATGGACCGACAATGTTCGTTTGATACAGACCCTGATTGAAACCGGCGTCATTGATGAATATAGGGCCCACCTTCTGAAACATGCCTATCTGATCTACCGCGCCATGGCGCACAAGCTCAGCCTACAGGAGAAACCCGCCAGGGTGCCGGAAGAAAAATTTCAGAATCTGCGCCGGAAGGTCGCAGAAATCTGGAATTCCACTTTTGGGACTGCCGAATAAATCTTCCAGCCGTTTCCTGCCTACGAAGCCTGGATATCGAATCAAAATTAAACCTTAGCGAACGTTAAATCTGTGTAGCCGGGGAACGGTTTTGGACGATAGCTCAAAAACCTAAAATAAAAATCACAGTTTTGAAAAAAAGAGTTTATTGTTTAATAATAATTAGTTATAAAGCTAATATAGACAAACATTAATCACTTAGCTTTATTTTGATGACATGTTTTTCTATACAAATACGATAAGAGAACGAATAACCGCACAATACAAATTTGTAATATTTTTCTCTTAAATATGACAAATTTGTAAATAAAGACAATTTGGCCCTTTGCCGGTTAAAGCTTTCAACTATTTGAGACTATTGATTCTTTTATTGGAAACGGTTGATGGCACACGGGTTGCAGTGTCTACAAAATCAAATTTACGGATACCGGAAACGACCATGCAAGTCCAAGAATCAAAAAAGTTACAGGGTGATGCCACTGTCCGCCTGCTGCAGGGTCGGGACGAGCTGATTTCCGGGTACCTGAAATTAAAGTCGCCCGACTTTCTGAAAAAGCACGCTGCAATCATGGATGAATATATCCGCCAAAGGTTTGAAACCAGTATGGTCGGACCCAGCATCGGCATGATCAAAAATCCGTATGCATTCATCGCCCTGGGGGGCTATGGCAGAAGTGAACATTGCATCCACTCGGATGTCGACCTGCTGTTTCTCTTTAAAAAAAGTGTGCCGGATGAGGCCGAAGACCTTATTCGCGAAATCGTTTACCCTCTGTGGGATATTGGATTGGAAGTCGGCTATGCCACACGATCATTGAAAGAATGCTTAAGTCTGGCCGCCGATAATTTTGATATCCTAACACCTTTGCTGGATGCCCGTTTCATTTGCGGAATGTCCTTCCTGTATTCGGAACTTATGGAACAATTGCAGAAAAAGGTTCTGGCGCGTCGATCGAATAAAGTCATCAAATGGCTGATCGAAACCAATCAGGAGCGCCATCGCCATTACGGCGACTCGACCTACCGTCTCGAACCGAACCTGAAAGTAGGTCAGGGAGGATTAAGAGATTATCACACAATGCTGTGGCTGGCCAGCATCAAACATGCCCTGAAACATCCCAGAGATCTTTTGTACCTGGGGCTGCTCTCCCACGACGAATTTCACACGTTGGCCCAAGCTCTCGAATTCATCTGGAATGTCCGCAACCGGCTGCATTTTCTATGTGGACGAAAATGTGATCAACTTCACTTCGAAAATCAGCTCAAACTGGCCCAAGCCTTTGAATTTAAAAAAACCAGCGGTCAGCAGCCCGTGGAACGTTTTCTGGGTGTGCTGCATGGCCAGATGGATTTTATTAAACAACAGTACCTGATGTTTCTGTATGAATTGGGATACGGCGCCGACGGAAAGCGCAGGAAAGTGTCTGCCAAACAAACTCCGGTGGAGGAACTGGTGGTGATTCACGATACCCTCGGCTTCACTTCGCCCACCGCCGTGATGGCGAAACCGAACCTTCTTATTCAAATATTCGAGGAAAGTCTCCGGCTGAAAATACCGTTGAGCGCCGAAGCAAAAAGAATTGTCAAAGAGTTCCGTCATCTTGTGGACAAGCAGTTTGCAAGCTCGGCCGACACGGTCAAGTCATTTGAACGCATCCTGCTGGCGCCGGCGCCGACCTTCAACGTTCTCAAGGAGATGTTGAACACCGGATTTCTGGGCCGGTTCATTCCCGAATTTCACACGGTTTTCAATCGAATTCAATACGACGAATATCATCTCTACCCGGTGGACAAGCACTTGCTGCGAACCGTACAAACCCTGAAGAATTTTGGCACCGATGCCGGCCTGTGCGCTTATCCGCTGTGTGCCAAAATCTACAAGGAGCTAAAAGAGCGCAAATTACTGTTATGGGCCGGCCTGCTGCATGACATCGGCAAAAGCACGGCTGGCGATGACCACGCCAAAGGCGGCGCTGTTATGGCACGTTCGATTCTTGAAACCAAAGGACTGACGCCCCGCGAAATCGATTCAGTGGCCTTTCTGGTGGAAAAGCACCTGCTGCTGATGAAAATTGCTACCAGAAGGGACATTCATGATGAAGAGACGGCGATTTTCTGTGCCCGGGAAATCGAACATGTTGAACGCTTAAAAATGTTGTACCTGCTGACCGTTGCAGATTCCATGTCCACCGGCCCGAATGCATGGAACGACTGGACCGCTACGCTTCTGCGGGATCTTTTTTTAAAGGTTCTGAATATACTTGAAAAGGGGGAACTGGCAACACGCGAGGCCGTCAAAGGTCTTGAGATAAAGAAAAATCGTGTACTGGCCTCGGCTGAAACCGCGCACGACCGCGGTGAATTGGAATCCTTCTTCGAGGTGCTTTCCCCGCGTTACCTGCTTTATGCCACGGCCGATCAGATACTGGAAGACATCCGGCGCTACCAACGGCTCGGCAACAAAGATTTTGTCTGGAACATAACCCGCACGGGTGATTCGGAAACCCGCACAGTTAAAATCTGTGCGCCGGATCGACCAGGGCTTTTTTCCAGGATCGCCGGCGTTTTCACGTTGAACAATATCGACATCATCGATGCCCAGATTTTTACCTGGCGCAACAACATCGCTGTGGATATCTTCGAAGTCAAGCCGCCGCCGGATCAGCTCTTCGAGGAAGAGCGCTGGATTCGGGCTGAAGAAAACCTGAAAGATGCTCTGACCGGCAAACTGGACCTGGCAGCGACTTTGGCCAAAAAGATTTCCGGATCCCGGCGCAGGAAATCGCCTGTCAACCAACGGCCGCATCGGGTCGTGATGGATAATCACAGCTCCAGCTTTTTCACCATTGTCGAAGTATTTGCTCACGATTTCCCCGGATTGCTGTTTGATATCACGGATACGCTTTTTCGCTGTCGGCTGGATATTTGGGTGGCCAAGATCGCCACCAAGGTCGATCAGGTGGTCGATGTTTTTTACGTCAGAGATTTCGATGGTGAGAAAGTGGATGCGCCGGAGCAGGTCAGCGAGATTAAATCAGCGATTGAAGTCAGACTGATCAAAAATGGGGCCGCTCGCAGCGAAGCCGAGGTGTTCCCATAACTTGCGTGATCCGATGTACAACACACCGAAGACAAGGGTATGCAGCAGATCCGAATATCGAAATAGAAACTTTGAAGGAGGTTGAAATTGTATTTGAAATCGAAAACCGGCTTGGCAACTGTGCTAATGGTCCTGGTTCCGTTCTCTTCTGCTTTGGCCGCTGACGCCTTGGATACGGGAAACACCGCCTGGGTTATTGTCGCCACTGCATTGGTGATGATGATGACACCGGCTGGACTGGCTCTGTTTTACGGCGGCATGTCCCGTTACAAAAACCTGGTCAACACCTTTGCCATGACCCTGGTGGCATATTGTCTGGGCAGCGTGATCTGGATGGCCTGGGGCTACACGCTCGCCTTCGGGCCGGACAAGGCCGGTATCGTCGGCGGATTACAGCACCTGTTCATGAACGGTATCGGTGTCGACAGCCTGCAAGGATCGATTCCGACTTACGTATTCGCACTGTTTCAGATGACCTTCGCCTGCATAACGGTGGCCCTGGTTCTAGGCTCGATTGTCGATCGGATGAAATTTTCAGCCTGGATTGTTTTTAGCACCTTGTGGTTGACTTTCATATATTGTCCCATTGCCCACTGGGTGTGGGGCGGCGGATGGATGGCAAGCATGGGCGCCCTTGACTTTGCGGGCGGAACGGTGGTGCATATAAACGCCGGGGTTGCCGGCCTTGTCCTGGCACTGGTCATCGGCAAACGCCTCGGTTACGGCAAAGAAGCCATGTTTCCGTCCAGCATCACCCTGACCGCTCTGGGGGCCGCGCTGCTGTGGTTCGGCTGGTTCGGCTTCAACGCCGGCAGCGAGCTTGCAGCGGACGGCGTGGCCGGATCAGCATTTCTGGTCACCAACACATCAGCGGCAATGGGCGCACTGGCCTGGATGTTTGCCGAGTGGATCTTCAGCAAAAAGCCGACCGTTCTGGGTATGGCATCCGGTGTTGTCTCCGGTCTGGTGGCCATCACACCGGCGGCCGGTTATGTCAATATGCCGGCTTCTCTGGTGATTGGCCTGGGGGCCGGTCTGATCGGCAATTACAGCGTCGCCGTGATCAAACAGAAAATCGGCTATGATGACTCTCTGGATGCATTTGGGGTTCACGGCATGTGCGGTATCTGGGGTGCTTTGGCCACGGGTCTTTTTGCCAACCCGGCCATAACCGAGGGCGCCCGGGAGCTTTTTTACGGCAACCCGAAGCAACTGTGGATTCAGATCGTTTCCATCGTGGCCACGGCAGTTTACACGGCCATAGGAACCCTTATTGTTATCTATGTGACTCGGGCCATCATCGGCGGCCTCAGGGTAAGCCGCGAAAGCGAGATTACGGGCCTTGATCACGCCGTACACGGAGAAAGAGGTTTCGAAATCCAGGAAGTATAGCCAATGGATCGATCCAAACAATGTCAGATGATTTTAACTTGAGGGGGGAGTAATGAAAAAAATTGATGCGATCATCAAGCCTTTCAAGCTCGATGACGTCAAAGAAGCGCTGAATGAGATCGGCATACAGGGAATGACCATCAGCGAAGTCAAAGGTTACGGCCGGCAGAAGGGCCACAAGGAAATTTACCGCGGTGCGGAGTATATCGTCGATTTTATCCCCAAGATAAAAATCGAAATTGTGGTGGAAGCTGATCGGACCGACGAAGTGGTGGAAAAAATTCGCCAGGCTGCTAACACCGGCAAAATCGGGGATGGCAAGATTTTTGTCACTCCGGTGGAAGAAGCAGTGCGCGTGAGAACGGGCGAAACAGGCAAGGACGCCATTTGATTGAAACAGAGAAACGGCCGGAGAAAGAAGGTTTATAACTCGCATTCACAGATTGACCGGTGCCGCGTTTTTCAATTCCAATAGAATTTTCAATTATTTTCATCAATAAAAAGGAGGACAGTGATGACACCCAAAGAAGTTTTGGATTTGGCAAAAGAACAAAACGTGAAAATGGTGGACCTGCGCTTTATGGACTATCCGGGTTTATGGCAGCATTTCTCGGTTCCGATCAGCGAACTGGATGAATCGAGTTTTGATGACGGGTTCGGCTTTGACGGGTCCAGTATCCGCGGCTGGCAGCCGATCAATGCCAGCGACATGCTTGTGGTACCGGATGCAACAACCGCAAAGATGGACCCGTTTTACGCTGAGCCGACCCTGGTTTTGATCTGCAACATTGTCGACCCGGTAACCCGCGAACCCTACACACGGGATCCGCGCTACATCGCCCAGAAAGTCGAAGCCTACCTGAAAAGCACCGGCCTGGGCGACACGGTGTATATCGGACCGGAAGCCGAATTTTTCATTTTCGACAATATTCGCTTCGAATCCGCTCGAAACAGGGCGTTTTACGAGATCGATTCGGTTGAAGGCGTCTGGAACACGGGCCGGGACGAGTGCCCCAACCTCGGTTACAAACCACGCCACAAGGAAGGCTATTTCCCGGTGCCGCCCATGGACAAGTTTCAGGACATCCGCACCGAAATGGTCCTGACCCTGGAAAAACTGGGAATCGCCGTCGAAGCCCAGCATCACGAGGTGGCCACCGCCGGACAGGCTGAAATCGACATGCGCTTTCAGCCGCTGCTGCAAATGGCCGACCAGCTGATGTGGTTCAAATACGTCCTGAAAAACGTGGCGTATCGCCACGGTCATACCATCACCTTTATGCCGAAACCGCTCTTTGAAGACAACGGAACCGGCATGCACACCCACATCAGCATCTGGAACGAGGGCAAACCGCTGTTTGCCGGGGACAAATATGCCGGGATTTCCCAGGAAGCCCTGTATGCCATCGGCGGCATTCTGAAACACTGCAATGCCATTTGTGCATTTTCCAATCCAACTACTAACTCTTACAAGCGCCTGGTCCCGGGATTCGAGGCGCCGGTTAACCTGGCGTATTCGAGCCGCAACCGCAGCGCCGCGGTCCGCATTCCCATGTACTCCGAGTCGCCCAAAGCCAAGCGCATCGAATTTCGAACACCGGATCCGTCCTGCAACGGATATCTGGCGTTTTCAGCCATGGTCATGGCCGTTATCGATGGCATCCAGAACAAGATCGATCCGGGTGACCCGCTGGACAAAGATATTTACTCGCTTCCGCCCGAAGAGCTGGCCGAGGTCGAGTCCGCCCCGGGCTCCCTGGATGAAGCTCTGGTAGCTCTCGAGGCCGATCAGGAATTCCTGCTCAAGGGTGATGTTTTTACCCAGGATGCGATCGATATGTGGATTGAATACAAGACAGAAAACGAGGTCAATGAAGTCAAACTGCGGCCGCATCCGCACGAGTTCTTCCTGTATTTCGACATATAACACCCTCCTAAACCGGCAACCAGCGCCCGCTATCAGCTGGCGCTGGTCACCGGCCCTCTTCCGTTTCCAATGGAACCTCCTATCCGGAAATAGCAAAAAGCTGGGTTTGAAAGTTTTGCCGAGAAGGCAACACCGAGGGAAAATCCAAATTACATACACACTAAATTAAGGCATAGATCACATGGTTTTAATAATTTAAATTTGGAATTTGTTTGGGATTTGATGCTTGAGGTTTGGAATTTTTAGCTGGCCGCATCTGAGGCAAAATCTCTATATCCGGGCAAACCGTTGACTTACCGATAGTGTTTATAGTTTACACCGTATCTTTTGGACTTATAGGCAAATTTGCGGACGGTGGTTTGCAGAATAACCGCCGCCTGGCTGATGTTGCCCCGCGTGTTTTTCAGAGCATCGATAATCATTTCGCGTTCGAGATTGCCGACGGCTTCTTCCAGCGACAGGGCCGGTAGCGTATCCGATTCCACCCCGGTTTGCAGGGTCGGGGGCAGGTGATAACTGTGAATCACACCCCCTTCGCACAGCAAAACAGCACGCTCGATACAGTTTTCCAGCTCGCGGACATTGCCCGGCCAGTGATAATTCATCAGCATGTCGATGGCCGGAGTAGAGAATCGACGGATATCTTTACTGTTTTCTTTGACGTATTTTTCAAGAAAGTGATCGGCGAGCAGAAGGATATCGGTTTTGCGCTCACGCATCGGCGGCATATATATCGGAAAAACATTCAGCCGGTAGTACAGATCACCTCTGAATGTTCCTTCCTCAACGGCTTCTTCCAGGTTTTTGTTGGTGGCGGCAACAACTCGGACATCGGTTTTCAGCGTTCGGTGACCGCCAACCCTTTCGAACTCTTTCTCCTGCAGAACGCGCAGCAGGGACGCCTGGACATCGAGTGTTATGGCGCCGATTTCGTCCAGAAAAATCGTGCCTTTGTTTGCCAGTTCAAATTTGCCCTGTTTTTGCTTTATCGCACCGGTAAAAGCACCTTTTTCATGGCCGAACAGTTCACTTTCGATCAGATTCACCGGAAGGGCGGCACAGTTGACTTTGACAAATGCATTTTTGGCCCGATGGCTGTTGTAGTGGATGGAATTGGCGGCAAGTTCCTTTCCGGTTCCGCTTTCACCGCGAATCAGGACGGTAGCGTTGCTTTTTGATACCTGGGAGATCATTTGAAAAACCTCCCGCATTTTGTTGCTGTTGCCGAGTATGTTGGTGATGCGGTACTTGTTTTCAAGTTCTTTGCGAAGCCTACTGTTTTCTTCTCTCAGCTGTTCTTTCTCACGCCGGATGGTTTCAAGATTAATCACATGCTGGGCGACCATGGTTGCCACCACGGCAAGTAGTTTGCGGCCCTCTTTGAGGTCGTAATGATCATCAAAGGGGCGATCCACGCTCAGAGCGCCGATCACCTGGCTGCCCTTTTTGATCGGAACGCAGATAAACGAGAGCTCTTCAGCGGTTTTAGACTTTCTGGAAGCGGTGCGGTCAAGAAAATGAGGTTCATCGCTGATTTTAGGAATCGCGACCCCTTTGCCGGATTGAATAACCCGGCCGGTAATTCCCTCGCCGAGCTTGTACTTCACCCGGGATACGGCACTGCGGGAAATTCCGTGCGCCACTTCGATGAAAATCTCATTGCGCATCAGATCCAGTATCGTTATCGTACCGCGGACCATGTCCATCGAGGTGGACAGAATATCTAAAACTTTATATAAGGACTTTTTCAGCTCGAGGTGTTCATTCAGCGCCAGGCTGATTTCGTAAAGCAGGGTGACTTCTTCAATGCGTTTCATGACACACACCTTTTCGCCGGGACTACAACATCAGAAAATTATACATAATTGTAATATTTAATGATTTTTCAGATAAAATCAACAGCTTTCTATATTGAACCTTATGACTTCAACGACCGCTCCATGATGTGATCTTTTTGGACATCTTCACCAACGACAAACTCTTTAGAGCCCACCTTACTAAAATCCCATCTTCGATAAAAGTCTAGCGCAAGCTCGTTGCGCTCCCACACCCCAAGCCACAGTGTTTCATAACCGCTATGCCGGGCTTCCTCGATGCACGCGGCCATGAGAGCAGCGCCATAACCTTGGCCGATGTCATCTTTCTCGACATACAACCGCACGAGTTCGACCGGCTTGAAACCATGAACACATTCCGGCACTTTACCGACTTTTAGTTTTGCATATCCAACAGACTTCTCGGCCGCATATGCCAGCAGAAAGGTTACAGTCGGATCAGCGAGTTCCGAAGCAATTTGAGCTGGGGTGAATGCCGAGGCGATATATTCTTCTAAGTCCTGCGGGTCGTTATCCGCCCCGAAGGCGTCTCTGAAGGTGCGGGTACCCAGCTCTGACAATAGTTCGGCATCATCCCGAGATGCTTTGCGTATGGAGAACTCGGCCGTCGGCATAAGGCTAATTCTTCATATGTTTCTCAGCCCATCTTTGGGGTGTGCTTCCGGTGAATTTTGACCGTGACAGGAAGTTGTGAAATCACTATCGACAATCCAGATTATTTCTTTCGAAGAAACGCTTTTCTTTTTATGCCGGCACAGGTTTTCGCCCGATCCCTTTGTGCTCACCCACCAGTGATCGGTCGGGGGGCTGTAGGGTCATAGCGATAAGGGCTGCGCCAACACCCCCGATAAGGCTGATGGAAAATGAGAGTTGGTAGCCGCCAGTGACATCAAACAAAACCCCGGCCAGTAAACCTCCCAAGGCCATTCCCAGTCCGCCTACAGTATAAAAACCACTCATCAGCATGCCCAGGTGACGCTTTCCAAAGTATTGCCGATAGAGCATCGGGTAGCAGCTCATCGGGCCGGCCATGGCCACACCCCAGACTATGATCCCCAGATAGAGCAACCAATTTTGATCGGGACGAAGGAACAGCATTACCCCAAGGCCCTGCACGAGGAGAAAACCGGCGATCGCGGGTTTTGCACCAAAGCGATCGGCGGCCAAACCATTTGCGATCCTTCCGGCCGCACTGGCCAGTCCCATGATCCCAAAAAGCATGGCAGCTCGCCTCATGACGATTCCCTGGTCAGTCAGATAGTTTACCAGGTGCAAAAGTAGAAACGAATGGCAGACGCAACAACCCAGCACCATAAATTTCAGAGACCAAAAGGTTCGAGTGCCCAAAGCCTGTCTGAGCCGAATATCCTGCGATAGATCAGAGACACTTTGCTCCTGGGTGGTGGCTGCATCCAGTCTTTGGGGCTCCCGAATGAAAACAGTAAGTGGGACGACTATGACCAGTGCTAGTCCTCCTAACACCAGCAAAGCTCTCTGCCATCCATAGTTAGTCACCATCAAAGCTGCCAATGGAGAGACGACGAACGTTCCCGTATTAAACGCCTGCGCTATGCCGAGAGCCAATCCCTGCCGTTTATCAAACCAGCGTGTAACGGTGACGACCAACGGCATCAACGTGGAAACAAGCCCTACGCTCCCAAGCATACCGAAGAGAAGAAAGAGATGCCAGAGAGAGGTCGCCTGACTGCAGAGCAGGATACCCAAGCTGAAAAGGCAAGCACCGGCAAACATGGTTTGAGATATAGTCAATAGTTGTGTATGAAGAAATTAGGCGGCAATCCGTTTTTCTTCGACACCATTGACAAATTTAACTCCTCTAATTACTTCTGCCAGGCGTTGCGGATGGTGAAGTC